>Ga0208519_100019_pt1 | contig 264028 bp, 253 predicted proteins | sample LakWasM130_HOW14_2_FD_183940 | JGI IMG/M metagenome (GOLD analysis project Ga0208519, IMG submission 183940) | Freshwater sediment methanotrophic microbial communities from Lake Washington under simulated oxygen tension - Sediment Metagenome... | ecosystem: Environmental > Aquatic > Freshwater...
CACCATGTGCTGCTGCCGGCGCTGCCGCGCTTCCATGCGCTCTACCCCGACATCGAGATCGACTTCCGTGCCGTCAACCGGATCGGCGATGTCGACGCCCTCAGCGCCGACGTGATGCTGCTGCACGGCTGGCCCGAGGTGCCGCCCGACTACGTGCACCGCAGGCTGGGAGGCTCGCGCAGCCTGATCATGGCCGCGCCCGAACACTGGGCCGTGCACGGCGTGCCGCAGCATCCGTCCGACCTCACCGCCTATACCTGCCTGCTGATGCGCAACCCGGCGGGCATCCTGCTCGACCTGTGGGAGTTCAAGCGCGAAAGCCAGAACGTGCAGGTGCAGGCGCGCGGTTGGCTGTCCAGCAACGCCCGCGAGGCCGCGCTCGATCTGGTGCTGGGCGGCCATGGCGTGGGCCGCTTCACCGAGCTGACGACGCGCCAGCATCTGCTGTCCGGCCGACTGGTGCCGGTGCTGCTGGACTGGGAGGTGCAGGGCGGCCCGCCGGTCAACCTTCTCTTCAAGGGCAACGCCAGGCGCAGCCCGCGCCTGCGCGCCTTCATCGACTTCACCCTGCAGTGCCTCAGCGAGCTGGACGTCCAGGGCGACGCCGCCATGCCCCACGCCGCCACCGAACGCCCGGCCTGGCATGTGCGCGGCTACGGGCGGGCCTCGGCGACGGTGCGGGGGCGGCGCTGACGGCGCGAGGCCGCCGTTCTTTTCAGCTACTCGAACACCGGCCGGAAGAAGCTGCGCTCGTAGCTGAGGAAGCAATGCGTTTGCTCCGCATACCTGAAGGCGGCCTGGCATTCGGGGTCGCCGAAGGACTTGTTGCGGTAGTCCTCGTAGGCCGCGAGCGAGGGGAAAGAGAACGAGGCCAGCGCGATATTGCTGGCGCCCTCCGAGGGCAGCAGATAGCCGTGGTGGATGCCGCCAAACTTGCGCACGAGCGGAATCCAGAGCTTGCCGCAATGCTCGAACTCCTTGATCTTGCTCGGATCGAGGACGTAGCGGAGATGGCAGGTGATCATGGGCTGGATGCCTTTCTTTCTTTCTGTCTTCGTTCGTTATGGCCTTGCACGCCAGACCGCGGCGCTCCACGTCGGCGCCGCCTCGTCGATGAGCTTGAGGATCTCGGGCGGCAGGTCTGCCGCGCCGGTGAGCTGGCGAACCTCCAGGATATCGTCCGAGCCGAAACCGGACGGCGCGCGCAGCGCCCATTGAATCGCCTCGTCCAGCGAGCCCACCTCGATGAGGTAGAAGCCGCCGACCAGCTCCTTCGACTCCGCGAAGGGCCCATCCACCACATAGCGCTTGCCATCGGCTACCGCGATGCGGGCGCCCGGCGCCGCGGGGTTGAGGCCCTCGGAGGCGACCAGAACGCCGGCACTGTGCATCTCCTCGTTGAAGCGCATATAGGCCTTGAAGAGTTCCGCGTCGAAGCCCGCGGGCTGCTCGGCCGCCTTTGTGTCCGTACTTGCTTGTGCCGTGATGATGAATCGCATGGCCTTTTCTCCTGATGTGGGTGGATCCCGATAAGGCGACGACGAAGCAGTGCCAGACAAATCGACAGCTAGCGCAAGCGGCTGAAGTAGTTGGTGCGCATGAAGGGGCGGCCGTCGTCGCCGAAGTTGGCCGCGGTCTCGATCATGGACTTTCGATCGGCGGCCACCGTGTAGACGCGCGTCGACCCCGGCACCCCGCTTCGGGCCAGCTGCATGATCAGCACGCCAGGCGCTGGCATCGCTGCGGCGGCCGTGTCGGCTTCGAGGTTGCCCTTGACGGCCACTGGGCTGCCATTGAGTTCGGCCACGCTCTCGGCGTAGCTGATGGCGCCGGCAGCGTCGACCACCTCGACCCTGGTCGCCAGGCGGCCGCCTGCTGCTTCCGCAAACGTGACCGTGACACTTCGCGGGCGCACTTCGGCGGGGATGGGCAGGCGCGAGACATCGACCGCCCACTGGCCAGCCAACGACGCTATGGCCGATGGCTCGGCTTGCGCGGCATGTGCCTGGGCAAGCGCGAGGGTGATCAAGATGGCGGGCAGTAGTTTCATGGGACGTTGACCGGCTGTGAGGGAGGGGGTGGGAGCGTGGGCGCGAGGCGGTTCGAGCGACGGTTCGGGCTCAGGCTCGCCACGAGTGGCGAGCAACGTACTGCTGAAGCACACCGTCCATCCGAGACTGCCACCCCTCACCGGTCGATTTGAAGTACGCCACGACTTCCGGGCTGTAGCGGACCGACACCAGCAGCTTCTTGTTCTCAGACTTGGGCCGACCACGTACGGCCTTGATCGGAACCATGGCTTGCAATTGCTTCGGGGTCAGGGGTTGCGCATCCGGGTCGGCCTTCGCTGCCGCCGTAATCGCCTTGTCTTCCGCCACCGTCGGCATGACGACGGCAGGGCGCTTAGAGACTTTGGACATAGCCCACAAGCTCGCACTCCTGATCTACGCGATGCTGACCAACGGCGAGGAGCACACCGATGCGGGCCAAGACTACTTTGAGGAGCGCTACCGCGAGCGTGTGCTGCGCAACCTCACCGAGCGGGCCAGGAAGCTCGGCATGCAGATCATCCCCGCTGTTCAACCCGGCTGAAAACACCATTACAGATCAACTACTTGAGAGGTGTTTCTTGAGAGGCCTCGGAATCGCCATCATTTAGGTGCCGAATCCACTTGAGATTTCCTCATGTCAACATAGTTCCTCGTCGCCTGAAAAACATCAATCCCGTTCAGTTTGAAGTACCTGTCTCCAGACGAGTCTCGAGGAAAATTTGCTTCGCACGCGATCTTCAACATTGCTTCGCCGGTGGAATCCGGGATAACGGGCGTCTCACTGCCTGACGGCGTAGCCGACTTTATAAACTTTCCGTCCTTGTCATAGGTGGACGATGCGAGCGACAGGATTGTTCGCTTAGAGCAATTCATTCTCCATCTAAGCGCCATCGCCCAACTTCCATCGTTGTCAGGGGCCGTTGTTTGAACGGTCTTGATCCAAACAGTGACGAATTCTTTGTTTTTCTCGACAGTGTCAGCGTCAAAGAAGTACCTGGTTTCTTCGTTTCCCACCCATGCGAAGTTCCAAGTGGATGCTCGCGCATTGTTGGCGACAAAGGAGCAAAACATGAGGAAGGTAAGAAGTTGTAGACGGCGGGTGAGCATTGCGGCCTTTCGTACATCGAAGTTGTTGGGTCTAGCGGAAGGGAAAGATTGTGGCGGAACTAAGAGCCTTCTTTTTTGGGTGCCTAACGTTGAAGCTGAGCCGTGAGCGGCGGCCTGCCGACGCGAGTCGGCTCGAGCGACTGGTTAGCCGGCATTCTGCCGCTCCCGAAGCACAGCTACAGCCGACTGAAGCCGGCTCCACCAGGATGCGGAGTACGGCCGGAGCCAAGGGAAGCGAACGCGACGGCCGAAACGATGCTTCTTAAGAACTCTCTGCTTCAGCCACTCAATCTCGAAGCCAGCCCATTCTGGCGCTGGAAGCATGAGCAAATTGAACGAGACCGCCGGGCGCACTTCATTCCAATAGATTGCCTCTAGCTCCGGCATCGTGTACTTGGACTCAGCACAGACACGCGCCACCTCCGGAAGAAGGATTCCCGGATCGGTGTCCATCCAGAAATTCTGCATGTAGTCCCAAAGGACGCTGCGATCAACGAGATCTTGCGCTGGGTGAAGCATTTGTGCAGGCTAACTAGGTTGTAGGGCGCAGTTTTGCTGCATAACACCGGCGGCTGTCCCTCTGCAACCGGCCTCGTGGCCGCGCTGCACGGCGCGCCCGTACTTAATTTCCATCGTTTGCCATTCAATTCATGCCGCAATATCAGCCCGGCAAACCCGGCACCCCGCAAGTTTCGCTGCTGACGCCGATGGCCGCCTCAGGGTATGCGCGTGCCCGAGGCGTTATGGCGATGGGGTGAGCTGAAGGCGCATGGGCGCTGATGATGGTCAGCGCCCATGCGGCGTCAGGTCGGGCAGTGGGGCGCGGTCGCGTACATAGCGGTCCAGCCAGTCGCGCGCGGCGAGGTTGTAGTCGTCGGGGCGTTCGCTGAAGGTGTGGTCGGCGCCCTCGACGATCAAGAGCCGGAACGGCCGCTGGCTGGCGAACAGGGCCTGGGCCATGTCCATCGAGTCGCGCGGGTTGACGCGCTTGTCGGCGCTGCCGTGCATCAGCAGCATGGGCACGTTCTTCGGCAGGCGCTCGACGAAGCGCAGCGCCGAGCGCTCGGCGATGGCCTTGCTGCGCTGCGTGGCCCATTGCGGCACCAGCTCGGCTGCGACCTCGCTCTCCATCTCGGGCCGCTCGCGGATCCAGCGGGCCAGGTCGGTCGGCCCCGCGCCGACGATGGCGGCGCGGATGCGGTCGCTGCGGGTGAGCGCCAGATAGGTCATCATGCCGCCGCGCGAGTGCCCCCACATGCCGATGCGCGCCGGGTCGGCAAAGGGCAGCTGGTCGAACACGCGCAGCCCGTTCAGCACATCGTTGACATCGGCGCCGCCGAACTCCTCGCGGCCCTCCGAGCCCGGCGCGCCCCGGTAGTTGGACGCGAACAGCACATAGCCCCAGCTCGCCAGGCGCGCGGCTCGCGCGAGAAAGAAGGCGGGCGTGATGGCGCCGAATTCGCGGTTGCCGCCACGGTTCCAGATCACGCAGGGCAGCCGGGCCGGCCCGGCGGGCGCGGACTTGGGATAGGACAGAAAGCCGGCGATGCGCAGCCCGTCCGACTCGTAGACGATCTGCTCGGCCACATAGGGCGCGTCCGCGGGCACGGCCATGGTCGTGCGCGCGAGGATGTCGCCATCCGCGGCCCGGGCGGTGCCGGCCAGCGCGAGCAGCAGGGCGGCCAGGAGAACAAAGCTGGATGAGCGGCGCATGTGGGGGCGGCAGACTGTTGGTCTATGCCGCGCCGCGGCCCTGCTGGCTGGCGAAGTACACCACCTTGCGCGCGCGCTGCACCTCGCCCAGCGGGCGGTGCGCGGCCAGGGCCTGCCAGGGGTCGAACACGCCGGCCTCGGCCTGCTGTGCCAGCGCCAGGCCGGCCGCGGAGCTGCTGTCCTGCTGCGGCAGCAGCAGGCGCGCCACGGTGGTGTAGGGCGTGTCCCAGTTCACCGAGGCGTCCTCGATCGGCGTGTGGCTCTCGTTCACGAAGGGTTGCAGTTGCAGCTCCCAGGCCAGCTCCTGGCTGGCCAGGCGGGCGGCAAAGTCGGCGCCCCAAAAGTCTGCTGCTTTCTTCTTCGCCTTGGTGCCCGGCGTGGCGCCGCCATTGGACGCGGCCGGCACCAGGCGCACGCGCACCGCATAGGGTCCGCAGGCAATCGGCAGCACGCTGTGCAGGGGCTCGGTGGCAAAGCCGCCGAAGGGCCGGCTCACGGTCTTGAGCATGCTGGCCAGCTGCGCCACGCCGCCCAGCGGGCCGTAGCGCTTGAAGAGGTGCTTGAGCAGCGCGCCGCCGCCATCGGCGGCCGCCTGCACGAAGGCCACGAACTCGTCGCTCCTGGGGAAGGCGAACTTCTCCTGGTTGATGAGCAGGAAGTCCTGGCTCTTGGCGGGCCCGTTGCCCAGCGCCGCCTCGCCCTGCACGCCCAGCACCTTGATGGCGAGGCCGCGGATGTCGGGGGTCTTGTCGGGCGCGTGGTCGAGGCCGCCGTTGGACAGGCGCAGCCAGGTCTCATAACGCCACGGTGCAGCGAACAGGCCGTGGCGCGCGAACTCGGGCAGATCGCCCAGCACCTCCAGCAGGCCGCGGGCGGCCGTTAGCTGCTTGCGGTGCAGGGTGCGGCCGGCGCCATATTTACGCGACTTGCGCGCCTGGATGGCGCGGAAGATCTCCACATAGGCGTCGAAGCGCTGGGCCTCGTCGGCGGCGATCTGTTCCTTCCAGCCTGTGCTGGGTGCGAGCGTATGAGGCATGGCGGCGGCGGTAGGTGGCTAACGCGGACGCGCCGATGCTACGCCTGAACTTGCCTGCGGTACTGGCTGGGCGTGATGCCGAGCGCGCGTTTCAGGCTGTGGCTCAGGTGGCTGGGGCTGGCATAGCCGCATTGCAGCGCGATCTCGGCCAGCCCTAAGCGACCATGGCGCAGCAGCTCCTGCGCGCGCCGCAGGCGGCGCTGCGCGATCCATTGCTGCACCGAGCAGCCCATGGCGACACGGAACATGCGCGCGAAATGGAATTCGGAGAGATGCGCCAGCCCGGCCAGGCGGGCCAGGCTCAGCGCCTCGCTGGGGCCGGCCAGATGCGCTTCCACATAGGCCAGCAGCTGGCGCCGCGTGGCGCTGGCGAGGCCGCCCCGGGGCCGCAGCGCCGCGCCACGCTGTGCCGGGGTGGCGGCCTGCAGCAGCAGGCGGTCCAGCGCGGCATGGCTGAGCTCCTGCGCGCGCAGGCGCTGCAGCGGGTCGGCCCAGTCCAGCGCCGTCACCGCGCGGGCCCAGCCGGCCAGCGCGGCATCCTGGGCAAAGATGCGCGTCTGCAAGCTCATGCCGCGCGGCTCGGCGTCGAGCAGCTGCACCACGCGGTCGGCCCAGGCGCTGCCGCTCCAGTACAGGTGCACGAAGCGCTGCGGGCTGCCGATCAGCCATTGCGACTCATGCTCGGCCGGCAGCAGGCAGTGGCAGCCGGGCGAACCATGGGCGCCGGGCTGGCCCAGCAGCTCGGTTTGCCAGCCACCTTCCAGATAGACCGAGAGCGTGTGATGGCCGGGCTGCAGATAGGCGGTGCGGTCATGCGCATTGGCCCATTGCACCAGCTCCAGGCCGTCGCCCAGCGCGCTGCGGCGCTCGGCACGGGCGCGCGAGCGGCTCAGCACCTGGTCGACGCGTTCGGGCAATAGCGGGCGAGCTGGCATGGTGCCGCCATGCTAACCAAGGCCGGCGCGCCGTGCCGGCGCGGCAGGCTGCAAAGCGCAGGATCATGCAAGTTTCCGGCGCCTTGCCTGCCATGCTGGCGGCCATGAATGCAATTTTTCTCTACCCCCTGGTGGTGCTGATCTGGGGCACCACCTGGATCGCGCTGAAATGGCAGCTCGGCGTGGTGGCGATCCCGCTCTCGATCGCCTACCGCTTCGGCCTGGCCGCGCTGATCCTGTTTGCCTGGCTGGCCTGGCAGCGGCGCCTGCAGCCGCCGCGCGGCAAGGCCGCGCTGTGGGTGCTGGGCCAGGGCCTGTGCCTGTTCTGCTGCAACTTCGTGTGCTTTCTGCAGGCCAGCCAGACCCTGGCGAGCGGCCTGGTGGCGGTGGTGTTCTCCAGCGCCACGCTCTGGAATGCCCTGCTGGCGCGCCTCATCCACGGCCGTGTGCTGGCGCCGCGCGTGCTGGCGGGTGGCCTGCTGGGCCTGGCGGGCTTGCTGGCGCTGTTCTGGCCCGAGATCGGCCGTGCCAGCAGTGCGAGCCTGCAGGGCCTGGCCTGGGCGCTGGCCGGCACGCTGTGCTTTTCCACCGGCAATCTGCTCTCGGCCGCGCTGCAGGGCCGCGGCCTGGCGCCGGCGCAGACGAATGCCTGGGGCATGCTGGTGGGCACCCTGGTGCTGCTGAGCTACTGCCTGCTGGCCGGCGTGCCCTTCAGCTACGAGCCGGGCTGGCGCTACAGCGCCGCGCTGCTCTACCTGGCCATCCCGGGCTCGGTGATCGGCTTCACCGCCTACCTGACCCTGGTGGGCCGCCTGGGCCCGGAGCGCGCCGCTTATGCCACCGTGCTGTTCCCGGTGGTGGCGCTGAACATCTCGGCCTGGGCCGAGGGCTACGCCTGGAGCGCGCCGGCGCTGCTGGGGCTGGCGCTGGTGATGGCGGGCAATGTGCTTGTCTTCGCGCGTCAGCCGAGCAAGCCGGCCGCCAAGGACTCGATGGCGGGCTCGTCCAAGGCCTCGGCGGCGAGCTGACGCCGTTCGCCCCAGTGCTTGAAATTGCTGGCCTGCGAGCGCGCGTAATGCGGGTCGTAGTGCAGCTGGGTGAGCTCGGCGAACAGCGGCGCCAGTTCGCCGGCGCGTGCCCAGGCCTGCCAGCGGTTCACCACCTCATGGCCATGGGTGGCGCGCAGGCGGTCGAGGATGGCGGCCAGGGCCTCGCGGTCCTCGCCCAGGTAGGCGTAGTCGCGCAGCAGAAAGGCCTGGCGCGCGGCGTCGCTGGCGGCAATCTCGATGCAGGGGCCTTCGCGCAGGCGCTCCAGCAGGGCGGTGGGCAGGCTCAGCTTGCCGATCTTGCGGCTCTCGGCCTCCACGAACACCGGGCGGCCGAGGTCGAAGCCCTCGATGGCATCGGCCAGCGTGGTCTCGAAGGCTTTCTGCGAGGGCTGCGGCTGGCCGGGCAGGGCCCCCAGCATCGAGCCCTTGTGGCAGGCCAGGCCCTCCAGGTCCAGCACCTGGGCGCCCTGGCGCTGCAGCGCCTGCAGTACGCGCGTCTTGGCGCTGCCGGTGGCGCCGCACAGCACCTGCAGCGGCAGCTGCGGCGCCAGGCGGGCTAGCGACTCGATCACATGGGCGCGGTAGCGCTTGTAGCCGCCGGCCAGCTGCTGGGCGTCCCAGCCCACCAACCTCAACCACTGCACCATGGAGCCGCTGCGCATGCCGCCGCGCCAGCAATAGATCAGCGGCTTCCAGTCGTGCGGCTTGTCCTTGAACGCGGTCTGCAGGTGGCGCGCCAGATTGGCCGCCACCATCGCGCCGCCCACGCGCCGCGCCTCGAAGGCGCCCTGCTGCTTGTAGAGCGTGCCGACGACGATGCGCTCGGCATCGTCGAGCACGGGGCAGTTGATGGCGCCGGGAATGTGGTCGAGCGCGTACTCGGCGGGCGAGCGGGCGTCGATCAGGGCATCGAACTTGGGCAGGTCGGCGATCTGGGCCGGGCCGCGGGGAGGACTCATGGGCGGGATTCTGGCATGCGGGCCGGCGCGGCCCGCCGCCCATGCGGCCGGGGCTAGGAGGCGCGCGGTGCGCGCAGCTTCTCCCACAGCGCCCAGGCCTCGCCCACCACGCCGCGGCGGAAGGCCAGCACGCAGACGATGAAGATCAGGCCGGTCACCAGGCTCACCGATTCGCCCAGGCCGTTGAACCAGGCGATGCCGGTGAGGTTGGCCAGCGCCTGGCCCAGGTCGCCGATCTTGTTTTCCAGCGCGATGATGATCAGCGCGCCGACCATCGGGCCGATCATGGTGCCCATGCCGCCCACCAGGGTCATCAGGATCACCAGGCCCGAGGTGGTCCAGATCGCGTCGGTGAGGGTGGCAAAGCCCAGCACCAGGGTCTTGGTGGCGCCGGCCAGGCCGGCCAGGGTGGCCGAGAGCACGAAGGCCACCAGCTTGAAGCGATCGACGTCGTAGCCCAGCGAGATGGCGCGCGGCTCGTTCTCGCGGATCGAGGTCAGCACCTGGCCGAAGGGCGAGTGCACGGTGCGGTAGATCAGCCAGAAGGCGGCGATGAAGATCCCCAGCACCACATAGAACAGGGTCAGGTCTTGCGTCAGGTCCAGGCCCAGCAGGCTGCCGCGCGGCACCGATTGCAGGCCGTCCTCGCCGCCGGTGAAGGAGGCTTGCAGGAACACGAAGAACAGCATCTGGCTCAGCGCCAGCGTGATCATCGAGAAGTAGATGCCGGCGCGCTTGATCGCCAGCAGCCCGAACAGCAGGCCCATGGCGCCGGCGCAGGCCGCGCCCAGCAGCACGCCCAGCGGCGCGGGCAGGCCCCAGACCTTGAGCGCATGGCCGGCCACATAGGCGGCCGTGCCCAGGAAGGCGGCATGGCCGAAGCTCAGCAGGCCGGTGTAGCCGATCAGCAGGTTGAAGGCGCAGGCGAACAGGGCGTAGCACAGCACCTTCATGACGAAGATGGGGTACACGCCCAGCAGCGGCAGCGCCGCGATGGCGATGAACAGGGCGGCGTAGCCGGGCAGGGGGTTTCTTCCGTTCATTTCTCTTTTCCGAACAGACCCGCCGGGCGGACCAGCAAGACGATGGCCATCACCACGAACACCACGGTGTTGGAGGCCTCGGGATAGAACACCTTGGTCAGGCCCTCGATCACGCCCAGGCCCAGACCGGTGAGGATGGAGCCGAGGATGGAGCCCATGCCGCCGATCACCACCACCGCGAACACCACGATGATGAGATTGCTGCCCATCAGCGCCGAGACCTGCAGGATGGGCGCGGCCAGCACGCCCGCAAAGGCGGCCAGCGCCACGCCGCCGGCGTAGGTGAGGGTGATCATGCGCGGCACGTTGATGCCGAAGGCCTGCACCAGCTTGGCGTTCTCGGTGCCGGCGCGCAGCGTGGCGCCCAGCGAGGTCTTCTCGATCAGGGCCCAGACCGCGATGCAGACGGTGATGGAGGCCACCACCACCCAGGCGCGGTAATTGGGCAGGATCATGAAGCCCAGGTTGGTGGCGCCCTGCAGGGCCTCGGGCACTGCGTACTGCTGGCCCGAGACGCCGTAGAAGCTGCGGAAGATGCCCTCGGTGACGAGGGTGATGCCGAAGGTCAGCAAGAGGCCATAGATATGGTCCAGCTTGTAGAGCCATTGCAGCAGCGCGCGCTCGATCACGATGCCCAGCGCGCCCACCACCAGCGGCGCCAGCAGCAGCATGGCCCAGTAGTTGATGCCCAGGTATTCCAGGCCCATCCAGGCCAGGAAGGCGCCCATCATGTAGAGCGCGCCGTGGGCGAAGTTGATGATGTTGAGCATGCCGAAGATGACCGCCAGGCCCAGCGACAGCATCGCGTAGAACGAGCCATTCACCAGGCCCAGCAGCAGCTGCCCCAGGAGGGCGGGCAGCGGTATGCCAAAGAAATCAGTCATCTCGGTTCAGCCTGCTCAAGCTTTTCTTTTCATCATCACTTCTTCACGGCCGGGCACTTGGAGTCGGCCAGCTTGGTGAAGGCCTCGTCGCCCGGGATGCGCGTCACGACCTTGAAATAGTCCCAGGGTTCGGTGGACTCCTTCTGGCTCTTCACCTGCAGCAGGAACATGTCGTGCACGCCGCGGCCGTCTTCCTTGCGGATCGTGCCCTTGGTGTAGAAGTCGTTGATCGGCGTGTCCTTCATCTTGGCCAGCACCTTGTCGGCGTCGTCGCTCTTGGTGGCTTCCACGGCCTTCAGGTAATGCATGGTGGCCGAGTAGTCGGCGGCCTGCAGCGAGGAGGGCATGCGCTTCATCTTCTCGAAGAAGCGGCGGCTCCAGGCGCGCGCTTCGGGCGTCTGGTTCCAGTACCAGCTGTCGGTCAGGTACATGCCCTCGGTGGTCTTCAGGCCCAGCGAGTGGATGTCGTTGATGAACATCAGCAGGCCGGCCAGCTTCATGGTCTTGGTGATGCCGAACTCGTTGGCCGCCTTGATGGCGTTGATGGTGTCGCCACCGGCATTGGCCAGGCCCAGGATCTGCGCGCCCGAGCCCTGCGCCTGCAGCAGGAAGGAGCTGAAGTCGCTGGCGTTGAGCGGGTGCTTGACGGCGCCCTTGACGGTGCCGCCGCTCTTGGTGACCACCGCCGAGGTGTCGTTCTGCAGCGAGGCGCCGAAGGCGTAGTCGGCGGTCAGGAAGTACCAGCTCTTGCCGCCGCCCTTGGTGACGGCCGCGCCCGTGCCGTTGGCCAGGGCCACGGTGTCGTAGGCGTAGTGGATGGTGTAGGGCGTGCAATCCTCGTTGGTCATGCGCGAGGTGCCGGCGCCGATCGAGATGAAGGGGCGCTTCTTCTCGGCCGCGATCTTGGCCATGGCCAGGTTGGTGCCCGAGTTGGTGCCGCCGATCAGCAGGTCCAGGCCCTGGGTGTCGATCCACTCGCGCGCCTTGGAGGCGGCCACGTCGGCCTTGTTCTGGTGGTCGGCGAACAGCACCTCGATCTTCTTGCCGGCCACCTGGCCCTTCATGTCGGCGATCGCCATCTTGATGGCCTCGACGCCGCCAGCGCCGTCGATGTCGGCATAGACGCTGGACATGTCGGTGATGATGCCGATCTTGACCACATCCCCCGAGATCTGGGCCTGGGCCGCGCCGCCGCAGGCAAGCAGGCTGGCCAGGGCGATGCGTTTGAAGCTGCTGGATTTCATGGACTGTCTCCTTCTAGGTGATCGTTGATCAATCAATCAGACACTGAGTAGCTCGTCGAGCTTGGCTTGTTTGGCGGGCAGTTCCGACGCCGGGAACGACTCCACCACCTCGCCATGCTCGATGACGACGAAATGGTCGGCCAGCGGCGCGGCGAAGCGGAAGTTCTGCTCCACCATCACGACGGTGAAGCCCTCGGCCTTGAGCGCCCTGATCATGCGCGCCAGCGCCTGCACGATCACCGGGGCCAGGCCTTCGGAGATCTCGTCGAGCAAGAGGATGTCGGCGCCCACGCGCAGGATGCGCGCCACCGCCAGCATCTGCTGCTCGCCGCCCGAGAGCCGCGTGCCCTGGCTGTGCTTGCGCTCGGCCAGGTTGGGGAACATGGCGTAGATCTGCTGCTCGCTCATGGGCTTGGCGCGGCCGCCCTTCAGCAGCGGCGGCAGGCGCAGGTTCTCCTCGGTGCTGAGCGAGGCGAAGATGCCGCGCTCTTCCGGGCAGTAGCCGATGCCCAGGTGGGCGATCTTGTGGGTGGGCAGGTGGATGCTCTCCACGCCATGCACCTTGATCGAGCCCTTGCGCGCGCCGGTCAGGCCCATGATGGCGCGCAGCGTGGTGGTGCGGCCGGCGCCGTTGCGGCCCAGCAGGGTCATGACCTGACCCTTGGGCACGGCCAGGCTGATGCCGTGCAAGATGTGGCTCTCGCCGTACCAGGCGTGCAGGTTCTCGATTTGCAGCGCGATCTCGCTCATGCTCAATGCGCTCCTTGCAACTCGGCGGCTTCGCTGCCCATATAGGCCTCCAGCACCGCGGGGTGCTTGGAGACGGTGTCGTAATCGCCTTCGGCCAGCACGGCGCCGCGCGCCAGCACGGTGATGCGGTTGGCGATGCGCGAGATCACGCGCATATTGTGTTCAACCATCAGCACGGTGCGGCCCTCGGCCACGCGCTTGATGAGGTCGGTGACGCGCTCCACGTCCTCATGGCCCATGCCCTGGGTGGGCTCGTCCAGCAGCATCAGCTCGGGCTCCATGGCCATGGTGGTGGCGATCTCCAGCGCGCGCTTGCGGCCGTAGGGCAGGTCGCCCGCCTTCAGCTGCGCCATCTCGCGCAGGTCCACCAGCTCCAACAGCGCCAGCACGCGCGCGTCCAGCTGCTTCAGGCCGGTGAGGCGCTTCCAGAAGTGGAAGCTGGTGCCGGTGAAGCGCTGCAGGCCGATGCGCACGTTCTCCAGCACGGTGAGGTGCGGAAACACGGCCGAGATCTGGAAGGAGCGGATCACGCCGCGGCGCGCGATCTCGGCCGGCTTCTCGCCGGTGATGTCGATGCCGTTGAAGAGGATCTTGCCGCGCGTCGGCTCGAGGAACTTGGTGAGCAGGTTGAAGCAGGTGGTCTTGCCGGCGCCGTTGGGGCCGATCAGGGCGTGGATATGGCCACGCTGGACCTGCAGGTTCACGTTGTCGACCGCCGTGAAGCCCTTGAAGTCCTTGCTGAGCCCTGTTGTCTCGAGTATCAGTTCGCTCATGAGGAAACGCTTTTCTTTCTTCTCGCTCGCTGTTCTACATGCCGCGGCAGTGCAGACCGAATGACGAATGTAGGTGGGCTCAGCCTAGCGCAGGGACGGGGCCTACCTTTACGTAGCATTGCGCAAGGGTTTGCCCGGGGTGGCCTGACACCTGGGCGACATGAATGAATGCATGAAAACCTGGGGCTGCACAAGGATGCGACAGGATTGCTATCCTGCCCGCCACTTGCAACCCCAAGGAGATCACCATGTCCTCCATGTCTCGTCTTGCCGTGCTGACCCTGGCGCTGGCCACCGCTGGTGTACAGGCGGCCGCGCCCCAGGTCAAGAGCCAGGCGCCCGGCTACTACCGCATGATGCTGGGAGACTTCGAGATCACCGCGCTGAGCGATGGCACGGTGAATCTGCCGGTCGACAAGCTGCTGAAGGAAAACCAGCCGGGTCAGGTCTTGCGTGCCCTGCAGCATGCCTACCTGGGCACGCCGCTGGAAACCTCGGTGAACGGCTACCTCATCAACACGGGCGCCAAGCTGGTGCTGATCGACACCGGCGCCGCCAGCCTGTTCGGCCCCACCCTGGGCAAGCTGCTGAGCCATCTGAAGGCGGCCGGCTACCAGCCCGAGCAGGTGGACGAGGTCTACATCACCCATCTGCATGGCGACCATGTGGGCGGCCTGCTGGCCGAGGGCAAGGCGGCCTTCCCGAACGCGCTGGTGCGCATGGACAAGCGCGACGCCGATTTCTGGCTCAGCCAGGCCGAGATGGACAAGGCGCCCGAGGCGGCCAAGGGCGGCTTCAAGGGCGCGATGATGTCGCTCAAGCCCTACCAGGACAGCGGCCGCCTCAAGCCCTTCGAGGGCAGCGAGCAGGGCGTGCAGCTGGTGCCGGGTGTGCGCGCCCTGCCCACTTATGGCCACACCCCCGGCCATTCGGTCTATCTGGTGGAAAGCAAGGGCCAGAAGCTGGCCGTCTGGGGCGACCTGATGCATGTGGCGGCGGTGCAGTTCCCCGACCCCACGGTGACGATCAGCTTCGACAGCGATTCCGCCAAGGCCATGCCCGAGCGCCAGAAGGCCTATGCCGCGGCCGCCGCGGATGGCTATTACGTGGCGGTGGCCCATGTGTCCTTCCCCGGCATCGGCAAGCTGCGGCCCGATGGCAAGGGCTACACCTGGTTGCCGGCGAACTACAGCGCCCAGCCCTAGTTCGGCACGTCGATGGCGCCGGCGCTGACGCTGATCAGCTCGCTGGCGCCGGGCGTGGCGGCGATGGCCGGCAGGTTGGCGTCCGTCAACGGTGCCGTGGCCGAGGCGCGCGCCTTGGCCCGCACCAGCTGCGACTCGGGCAGCGGCGTGCCCTTGTCCAGGCGCTCCCACATCAGGTCCAGCGCGCGCAAGGTGTAGACATGCAGGGGCACCAGGGTGCGCGGGTACAGACCCACCAGGGCGTCGAAGTGGTTGGCCTCCGCCACTTCGTAATAGCGCAGCGCGCTGGCGGACTCGACCTTGCGGTTTAGCGCGAGGTAGGGGCGCGAGGTGTGGTTCACCGGAAGCAGGGCGTCGGCGCGGCCATGCACGATCACGGCCGGCTTGCCGCGCAGGTCACCGCTCACCCGCACTTCGGCGAGGCCGGCCTGCAACCGTGCCGCCACGGCCTGCTCGGCCGCACTGAGGCTGGTATGGCCCAGGGCCGCTCCGGTGGCCAGGCGGCGCAGGCAGGCCGCGCCGTCCAGATAGAGATCCGGCAGGCCGCTGCCGCTTGAGCTGGCCAGCAGATAGAGGGCGGGGCCGCCCAGCGCGCCATCGGCCACCAGGTTGTAGGCACCACCCAGGAAGCCCAGGCCGCCACCGGTGGCCCAGCCTGCCTTGAAGGCCGCTGCCCCCGGGGCCACGCCCACCTGGTAGGCGGCGTCGATGCCGGCCACGCTGTAGCCGCACAGCGATTCGCTCACCGAGGCGCGCGCAAAGGCATTGGCATAGGTGTGCGCCACCAGCTCGGTGAATTCGAAGCCGGCGTGGCTGTCGTGCAGCACATCGCTGTCGGCCTCCCAGCCATAGGCGTGCAGGCGCGCCAGCGCGTCGGCCGACTGCGTGGCGAGGTCGGCCCCGTTCACCAGGCCCATGGCGGCCAGCGCGGTGCAGCGGTTGGCGGCAAAGGGCGCGATCACGAAGGCGCTGCTGCCGGCCAGCGCGGCCGAGCGGGTGGCGCAGGCCTGGTAGAGCCCCGCCATGGTGATGTAGTCGATCATCGGCCTGGCCGCGTTGGCCACCGCGACGCCGCCGCGCCTGACCGTCAGGCCGGCGTTGTCGGGCAGGTTCAGCTGCGGCTCGCCGGCCACCACGCCGTGGATCAGGCCCTCGCCGTCCTGCTCGGCGGCGCGCAAGGCGGCCGCGCCGCCGTTGGAGATGCTGGAGGCGATCACGCGCGTGTTGGCGGGCGAGAAATCGCTGCCCGGGAAATGCTTGTTGAGCACATACAGGGCCAGTCGTATCGACTGCAGGGTGTAGCGCCCCCAGTCCTTCTCGGGGTTCTGCTTGCCATGCGCATGCTTGAGCGCGATGCGGTTGGGGTTCTTGGCACGGAAGGCCGCGAGATCCTCACCCAGCAGCTGGGCGTTGAAGGTGAGGTCCTTGCGCGTGCCGGCGCTGACCAGCGTGCCGTCGGTGGCGAAGCCCTGGTCGGCATCCAGCGCATGCGCGCCCATGCCGCCGCCCTTGTCGTTCATGGCCACGGCGCAGCCCTTGTTGAGCGCCCATTCGCCGATGGTGCCGATCTCGCCATAGACCGGCCGCGAGCCGCTGGACGGCACGGCCACGATGCAGGGTCGGGCGGGGTCGAAGTGGCTGGGTATCGTCACCGCCATGGTGACGTTGCGCAGGCCGCTGCCATCGTCGGCCACCGCCACGTACTCGCTGCCCTTGTTGGCCGCGGCCGAGACCTGGCCATAGTAGCGGCCGAAGCCCCCCGCCGCCGTCACGTCCAGCAGGCCGGTGTAGCTGGTCTGGATGGCCAGGGTGCGCAGGTCCGCGCGGCTCGGCTGCGCCGGCAGCTGGAAGCTCAGCAAGGCGTTCAGCGAGCCGGCGGTGCCGGTCAGCAAGCCCAGACCGACGCCGTCATAGTCGCTGCGCTGCGGCTCGGCCAGCAGGAAGTCGGGGCGAGTCTTGTAGGCGGCCGCGGGGTTGTCGCTGCTGCCGCCGCAGCCGGCCAGCAGCAGGGCGAGCAGGGCCGTGGGGGGCGCCAGGCTGGCCGCCCGGCTGGTTCGCTTGCTTGTCATGCTGATCGTCTCCGTCTTGTGATCGGAGCAACCATAGGCAGGGCCCGGCGGGCCGGCAATCATGCAATTGCGTGACGCGCCTGCTCCATCAGGCGCTGCGCCAGCGCGGCCTTGTCATGCACCTGCAGCTTGGCGTAGGCGCGCGTGATCTGGCTGCGCACCGTGTTGGGCGCCACGCCCAGCTCGCGGGCGATCTGCTTGTGGCTCAGGCCGGCGGCGAAACGCCGCGCCACTGCCTGCTCGGCCGGCGTGAGCAGGGATGCCGCGCCCAGCGGGCGTGCCTCGCAGCGCCACAACCCTTCCTGCGGCCGCGCACTCAGCTCGATATGGCGGCCACGGTAGCTCAGGCCTCGGCCTAGGCACTGCAGCGGCGCGGGCGGCAGCTGGTGGCCGCAGAACTCGCGCCACTCGCGCTGCAGCAGGCCGAGAAAGGGCGCGTCGGCCGACTCGATGCCGCCCTGCGGATTCACCAGCGCGGCGGCGCGCCCGGCCAGTGCCGCGTCCTGGCGGTTCAGCAGCGACTTGCGGTGCAGCGCGATGGCGCGCGACAGATGGCACCAGGCCGCGTGCAGATGTTCGGCATCGTCGGCCTGGAAACCGCGCGCTTCGCTGCGGTACAGCACCAGCCAGCGCCCTGGGTTGCCCTGGCCCGGCCGGTCGCCGAACAGCAGCAGGTGGCGCAGGGCATAACGGTGCGAAAAAGCGTCCATTTCAGGCAAGACATGACCCCGGCGCCGGTACAGCGCATGGCAGTCCACCGCCAGCGGGCGCTCGAGCCCGTGCAGGAAAGCGTGCGTCACTGGATCATGACCCGACACCGCGCCATAGGCTTGCAGGATGTGTTCCTCGCGCTGGTGCACATGGGCCTGGGTGATCAGCAGGCCGGTGCGAGGGTCGCGCCCGGCCTCGCCCAGTCCAAGGACCGCACCGTCGAAGCCTATCCAGCGCTTCAGCAGATCCAGCGCCGCGCCCGGAAAGGCCTGGTAGCTGGCCTGCTCGGCCAACGCGTACAGATCCACCATGGTGCCGGAGAACGCATGCATGCGCCGCATGATGGCACGTTGACGGCGCCCATGGCGGCAGGTTTTTCCACAAGCGGGCCCAGTCACGCTAATCTCGCGGCTGCAAGGACACTACTCTTGGCATCCAACCCCTTTCTTTCGCCCGCGGCGCGGGCCGGCGGCCTGGAGCTTGGCCGGCTCAGCGCCCTCATCATCGACGAGAGCGAGCTGCTGCGCTCGGTGCTGAGCCGCATGCTGCGCGACCTGGGCATCCCTGCGGTGCAGGCGGCGCGCCGGCCCGAGGAGGCGCGCCGCATGATCAAGCTGGCGCTGCAGCCCTACGACATCATCCTCAGCGAGTTCCACTTCTCGCGCCAGGCGGCCCATGACCTGAGCGGGCAGGACCTGCTGGACGAGTTGCGCCAGTCCAAGGGCCTGCCGATGCAGACCGCCTTCATCATGGTGACCGACGAGGCGCGCCACCCGCAGGTGGCCGCAGCGCTGGAGGGGGCGCTGGACGACTACCTGCTCAAGCCCATCACCAGCGGCCAGTTCGAGGAGCGCCTGCGCATCGTGCTGGAGCGCAAGGCCGCGTTCAAAGAGGTGTTCCAGGCCATCGAGGCGGGCGACTACGCCGGCGCGGCCGAGCGCTGCGAGCGCATGTTCCGCGAGGGCGGGCCCTACAAGGTCTACGCCGCCCGCATCGGCTCGGAGCTGTATCTGCGGCTCAAGGAACTGGAGGCCGCGAGGCGCATGCTGGAGTCGCTGCTGGCGCACAAGGCCGTGCCCTGGGCGCGCCTGGGCCTGGCCAGGATCGCGCTGGAGGGCGCCGATCCTGAGCAGGCCTGCCGCTCGCTGGAGACCCTGCTGGCCGAGAACCCGGCCTATGTCGATGCCTACGACGTCTATGGCCGGGCGCTGCTGGAGAAGATGGATTTCGAGGCCGCCGCCGAAGTGTTTGGCAAGGCGGTGCAGATCTCGCCCGGCAATGTCTCGCGCCTGCAGAAGCTGGGCTCGCTGCAGCTCTATCTGGGCGACAGCGGCGCGGCGGCCGAGCACCTGGGCGCGGCGCTGGACATCGGCGCGCATTCGCGCGCGCTCGACTACCAGGGCGTGGTGGCGCTGGCCGTGGCCAGCCTGGACGTGGGCGGCAAGGAGGGGCTGGCCGATATCGAGCGCGCGCACAAATTCCTGCAGGAGGCGCTCACCCTCCATCCCGACAGCGCGCGCCTGCGCATGCTGATGAAGGCGCTGGACGTGGTGCTGGCGCTGCAGCTGCGCCAAGCGGAGGCGGCGTCGGCCGGGCTGGCCGAGCTGGCGGCCCAGCTGGCCCGGCCCGAATGCAGCTTCGAGATGGGCGCCTGCCTGATCCAGCTGATGGCGCGCGCCGCCGGCACCCAGGCCCTGCCCGGCGCGATGGACTGGGCGGCCCGCGCGACGCAGCGTTTCAGCGTCTCGCACCAGCGCACCCGCTTGCTGGAGCTGGCGGCGGCGCGCCTGCCGGCCATGCAGGAGCTGGTGCGCGAAAGCGCCGCGGCCATCAACGAGCAGGCGCGCGAGGCGATGGGCCATCTGGTGAACCGCCAGCCCGAGCTGACCCTGCGTGCCCTGGTGGAGCTGGCCGGGCGCAGCCTGAACGGCCGCATCATCAAGCTGGCGCAGGCCACGCTGGAGCACCATGGCCAGCACCTGAACGCCGCGCTGGCGCAGCGCCTGGGCGCCGAGATCGCGATGCTGCAGCCCGAGGTGGCGGCCAGGCCCATCGTCAGGCGCGGCGCTTAATTGGCCGCGTGCAGCGACCAGTCGTCGCGCGTGATCTGGTAGACGCTGCAATCCATCTCGTACCAGCGTTCCTCGCCCTTGTAGACCATGCCCAGGCGCTGCATCACGGTGGCCGAGGCCTTGTTCTCGTGGTGGCAGACGGCGCACAGCAGCGGCACCTGCAGCTCGTCGAAGGCAAAGGCGGCCATGCGCTTGGCGGCCTCCGAGGCGTAGCCCCGGTGCCAGTGCTTCGGATGCAGGCGCCAGCCGAGCTCCAGCGGGTTGGCCGGGTCGCGCGCCAGGTGCTGCACGCAGCCCATGCCGATGACTTCGCCGCTGCTGATTTCGATGAAGGCCCACCAGCCGAAACCGAACTGGGCCCAGCGCTGCTGGATGCGCTCGATCATGGCCACGGTGTCTTCGCGGCTGTCGGGCTTGCCGGTGATGTAGCGCATCACCTCGGGCAGGCTGTTGAGGGCGTACAAGCCCTCGAGATGGGTTTCGTTGACGGGCTCGAGGCGCAGGCGGGCGGTGGTGAGGGTGCTCATCGTCGGGCTTTCAGCAGGGAAGCCCCGACTCTGCCACGGCCCGGCCGGGCCGCCATCCGTCACCCATCCAGGCGCTGCTGGAACACCAGGCCGGCATGCTCGCGCAGGGCGTGGAACTTGATCTTGGGCCAGTTGCTCTCGATCGCGCGCAGCTCGGGCGCGTATTCCACCAGCACGGTGGGCGCGTCCACCGCGTCGTAGGCCATGCGGTGGTCGTTGGCGGCGATGAAGCGCTTGAGCTCGGCCTCGTCGTCGCAGGTGACCCAGCGCGCCACCTGGAAGCGGCTCGGCGCGATACGCGCCTTCACGCCGTACTCATGCTCCAGGCGGTGCGCCACCACCTCGAACTGCAGCTGGCCCACCGCGCCCAACAGCAGCACGCTGCCGGCGATCGGGCGGAACACCTGGATCGCACCCTCCTCGCCCAGCTGGGTGAGGCCGGCGCGCAGCTGCTTGGTCTTGAGCGGGTCGGCCACTTCCACCGAGCGGAACATTTCCGGCGCGAAGAAGGGCAGGCCGGTGAACTGCAGGGCCTCGCCCTCGGTGATGGTGTCGCCCAGCTGCAGCACGCCGTGGTTGGGGATGCCGATGATGTCGCCGGCAAAGGCCTCGTCGAGCAGCTCGCGGCGCTGCGAGAGGAAGCTCACCACCGTGTTGGGCCTCAGCTCCTTGCCGCTGCGCACCACCTTCAGCCGCATGCCGCGCTCGAAATGGCCCGAGGCCACGCGCAGGAAGGCGATGCGGTCACGGTGCGCCGGGTCCATATTGGCCTGGATCTTGAACACCACGCCGCTGAACTTGGGCTCCTCGGGCTTGACCACACGCTGCATGGCGGGGCGGTCGGAGGGGGCCGGCGCCAGTTCCACCAGCGCGTCCAGGATCTCCTGCACGCCGAAGTTGTTGACCGCCGAACCGAAGAACATCGGTGTCTGCTGGCCGGTGAGGAAGTCTTCCAGGTTGAATTCGGGCGCGGCCTCGCGCACCAGCTCGATCTCGCCCTGGGCGTTCTCGTACTGCATGCCGAAGCGCTCGGCATAGGCGGGGTTGTCCAGGCCGTCCAGCACCTCCTCGGTGCCGGCCACGCGGTCCTCGCCGGGGGCGAACACGCGCATGCGTTGCTGGCGCAGGTCCATCACGCCATGGAACTGCTTGCCCATGCCCACCGGCCAGGTGAAGGGCACGACCGTCATGCCCAGCTCACGCTCGATCTCGTCCATCAGCGCCAGCGGCTCCTGCACCTCGCGGTCCATCTTGTTGACGAAGGTGAGGATGGGGGTGTTGCGCGCGCGGCAGACCTGCAGCAGGCGGCGCGTCTGCGGCTCCACGCCATTGGCCGCGTCGATCACCATCAGCGCCGCATCCACGGCGGTCAGCACGCGGTAGGTGTCTTCCGAGAAGTCCTGGTGGCCGGGGGTGTCGAGCAGGTTGATGACGCAGTCGCGGTATTCCATCTGCATCACCGACGAGGCCACCGAGATGCCGCGCTGCTTTTCGATCTCCATCCAGTCCGAGGTCGCATGCCGCGAGGCCTTGCGCGCCTTCACCGAGCCGGCGATCTGGATCGCACCCGAGAACAGCAGCAGCTTCTCGGTGAGCGTGGTCTTGCCCGCGTCGGGGTGGGAAATGATGGCGAAGGTGCGGCGGCGGCGCACTTCGGATTCGATGCGCGGAACGACGGGGGACGGCTGGTCGGCGGACATGATGGCTTGGGCAGGCGCGGCCAAGCCACAGGGCGGCGCGCGATCTATTGGCGGGGAAGGGGCGGATTATCGCAGGGGGTGGGTCAGTTGCCGGGCCATGGGCTCCGGCGTAGTTTGCCGCTTGGAGTCCTCTGCCCCAGAATCGGCCACGTCAGTTCGTGGCCGAGGAGGAACGAATGGAGGGCATCTGGGCGCGCTTGCGCGGCGTTTGGGAGGGCAGCGTCTCTGTCAAATGGATCGCGGCCGTCACGGCTCTCCTGCTCGCGGCCGCGCTCCTGGTGGCGCGCTGGCCACCGGCCCGGATCGGGGGCGACGAGGCCCTAGGTATCAACGGGCTCATCGTGAAGGTCCGTAACGAGCTGGCGCAGGCGGAGCGGCAGATGGCGGCAGACGGCCGTAGCGCGCTGTTCGTGCTGCAGGACATGGAGATGGAAATCCGCTTCACCGTCCAGGCCGGCGGCGAACTGAAGGTGGAAGGTGCCGGCCTGGCTGGCACGCTGGACCAATCGACCGAGCGGGCTCAGACCTTGAAGCTGCGCTGGACGACGCTGCCGGAGAAGACGGGCGAGACGCCGCGTGGTGGCGTCTCGATGCCAGGCACCGAGCGGCGCGTGCTTGCGCCGCAGCCGATGGCGAGCGCTGCGCCGGGAAACTGAGCGCAAGAAAGGGGCTGATATGGCATCGCGAATCACCTGGGTTGCCCTTGCCTGCATGCTGGGCGCCACCGGCTCTGCGCATGCGCAGCTGGCTTGGGACGTCGAGTCGTTTCGGCCCGCCCCCAATGGCGTGGTGTCCATCGTCATCGACACGACGCGGGTCGGCAGCGATGTGCTGCTGGCACAGGCCTCGGTGACCATCACCTACCTGTCGGCCTCCAAACAGCCCTTGATGAAACGCTCCTACGAGCTGGTCAAGCCCGGCACCCTGGCGGCCGGGAAGTCGGTGGTCTTCGACATTCCGCATGCGGTCGACAAGGCCGTGGCGATCGAAGCCTCAAAGCTGTCGTGGAGCACGCATGCGGAAGGCTACAAGGCGGACGAGGCCGGCATGCCGGGGCAGGCAACCGTCAGGGGCGGCACCGTGCCGCCTGCGGAGCGACGCCGCGTGAAGACCTTTGCCGCGCTGGCGGCGCAGGTCGCCGTACCTCCGAACACGCGCTCCTGCAATGCCTACGCGGCCCTGGCCAAAGCGCAGCAGGACGTCAACATCGACAATGCCTGCGGGTTCACTGCCATGCCCAGGTGGAGCTCGGAGGTCGGCGCGCACCATGCCTGGTGCATGAGTGCAGGCGTGGACGCGGCAGCCGCCGAAGCCGTGGAGCGGTCCAGGCTGCTGGTCCAGTCCTGCGGAAAGAAGAGCTGAACGGGGCCTGACTCCCCGGGTGGGCGGCAGCATGCCGGGAGGCCGCCGAAGCATGCACGCACCGCAAGAACCGGGTCGCCGTTGTCGGCCCCGCTGCCTAGCATGGTCACCAGTTTCAAACCTGGATCCCGAACCATGCCAGCCACCCCCTACCGCATCACCCCCATCCGCGCCAGCTTCGTGCAGCGCGCCCGCGCCGCGGGCCTGGACGATCTGAATCAGCAGGTGGAGCGTCACATTGCCGAAGGCGGCGAGCCCTGTCGCGATGCCTTGCGCCGTGCGCGCCCCGGCGAGGCCTTGCTGCTGGCCAGCTATTGCCCCTTCGAGCAGGCCGGCCCTTATCGCGAGTACGGGCCGGTATTCCTGTTGGCCGACCCGTCCGATGATGCCGAGCCGGTGCAGGGCCTGGATCACCTGCCGCTCGCCGGCGAGCACCCTTACCTAAGCCCCAGCTTCCTGCTGCGCGCCTATTCGGCCGCCGAGCGCATCCTGGAGGGGGCGGTGGTTGCGGCGGCGGAGGCCGAGGCGCATCTGCAAGCCCTGCTGTCGCGTGCCGAGGTGGCCTTTGTGCTGGCGCGCTTCACCGGCCATGGCTGCTATGCCTGCCGCATCGAACGCGCCTAGGCGGAATACCGCGCCACCTGCGCCAGCAGCCGTTCCACATAGGACTCTTTCTCGCCCACCGGCGCCACATAGTGCAGCGCCTCGCGCGCGGCGGCCTCGCCGGCGCGTCTCAGCATCACCCAGGTGGCGAGGTATTGGGAGGCCAGGCAGCCACCCGCGGTGGCGATGGGGCCGCGCGCGTGGAAGGGCTCGTCCAGCACGCGGGCGCCGGCCGCGACGACCCAGGGCTTGGTGATCAGGTCGGTGCAGGCAGGCATGTCGCCCAGCAGGCCCAGGCGCGCCAGCAGCAGGGTGCCCGAGCATTGCGCGCCGATCAGCTGCTTCACCGGGTCGAGCTGCAGGCGATCGAGCAGGGTCGAGTTCTCGGCGATGGCGCGGGTGTAGATGCCGGAGCCGAACAGCACCACCTCGGCCTCGTTGGCCCATTCCAGCGGGCGCTGCAACTGCACCGTGACGCCGTTCATCGAGGTCACCGCATGGCCGGGGCCGCACAGCTCGGCGCTGAAGCCCTGGGCCTTCAGGCGGTTCAGCAGACCCAGGGCGACGAAGCTGTCGAGCTCGTTGAAGCCGTCGAAGGTGAGGATGGCGATCCGGGTGGGATGCGGCGTGGGGGTGGGGGTGATCTCACTCATGGTGCGATGGTGGCCCGGGGGCTACAGTCCGCGCCATCTTACGTTGGGCCTTTCCTCCATGTCCTCCATTTCTGTGAGCTCGGTGCCGGACACGCGCCGCTGGGCCTGGCTGCCGCGCGTCGGCGGCTGGCGCTATTACGCCCTGCTGGGCGCCATCGGCATGCTGGTGCTGGGCCCGCTGGGCGGCATCACCGCGGCCTTCATGAACTTCTCGATCGGCTTCTTCGTCGGCGGCCAGGTGCTGGCGGGCATCCTCGGTTCGGTGGTCACCTACGGCTACGGCTCCGAGGGCAAGCATGGCGCCAACTACATCCAGACCACCGCCGCCTCGGTGGCCGGCATGATGGCGATGAGCACGCTGATCCAGGCCATGACCTGGATGGGCATGCCGCCGGTGCCCAACTGGCAGCTCGTCACCTACATGCTTTGCATCGGCATGATGGCCGCCGGCATCGGCATGCTCTACACGCCGATCCTGGTGGAGCGCATGCAGCTGACCTTCCCCTCCGGGCTGGCGGTGGCCAACATCCTGCGCGCGCTGACCGACCCGGTGCTGCTGAAGCGCTCGGTCTCGCGCCTGTTCGGCGGCATGGCGGCGGGCCTGGGCACGGGCTTCGCGGCGGCCAAGATCCCGCTGCTGGAGGCCATCGAGCTCTCGGCCTCGACCTTTGGCGCCGGCCTGATCGTGGGCGCACGCGTGGGCATTCCGGCCATCGTGGGCGGCCTGGTGTTCTGGGCCCTGGGGCCCTACTTCATCAGCATCGGCTGGCTCAAGGCCGGCGAGCCCTTCCGCAAGATCGCCTTCCTGATCGCGCTGGGCCTGATCCTGGGCGCCGCCATCGTCGACCTGACGCTGATCTTCTGGCGCGCCGCGCGCCGCCTGCGCGACGTCAATGTCGTGCAGACCGAGGTGCCCGAGGAGCAGCGCACCGGGCCGCGCGCGAGTACCCCGCGCCTGCTCGCCTGGGTCGCGGCGTGGACCGCGGCCACGGTGTTCTGCGGCGTGAACTTCTTCCACGAGCCGCTGGGCTATATGTTGCTGGCGGTGGGCCTGGTCTATGTGTTTGCCATCGTCAACGGCATCTCGCTGGGCCTGACCGATCAGAACCCGATCTCCTCGGCCTTTGTGGTGACGGTGCTGATACTGGCCAGCCTCGGCCTCAAGGACCCGATGCTGGGCCTGCTGGCGGCGATGGTGGTGTTCGTCTCGTCCAGCGTGGCGGGCGATATGCAGCAGGACCGCTCGACCGGCTGGCGCCTCGGCTCCAACCGCGCGCTGCAGTTCCGCTTCCAGGTGGCCGGCCTGCTGCTGGGCGCGATCCTGGCGGTGGTGATCGCCAAGCTCTTCATGTCGGCCTACCCGGTGCTGAACCTGGACCAGACCGCCATGAGCGCCGAGCAGGCCCCGGCGCAGTGGACCTCGGCGATGACCTACAAATTCGTCGGCGCGCTGCGCAGCCTCACCGACCCCAAGCCCTACCAGACCGATGCGATCTGGATCGGCGTGGCGATCGGCCTGGTGACCGAGCTGCTGCGCAAGCTGATCTGGGGCCACGCCGGCTACAAGCGCTGGGCGCGCAGCAGCAAGGGCGCCTTCGCTGCGGATTTCGTGCTGGATGCGGTGCTGCTGCCCAGCCCCTATGCCTCGTCCTTCGGCGGTTTCGTCAACCTCAGTACCTCGGCCTGGTTTGCCGGCGGCGGGGTGATCTCCAGCTTCATCAACACGGTCGTGCCCAAGCCGACGGCGGGTGAGGACGAGCTGCCCGCGGACATGAGCAGCACCTCCCTGGTGGGCGGCGGCCTGATCGCCGGCGACGCGCTGGCGGCGCTGACGCTGGGCATCATCGGCCTGCTGTCGGTGCTCTGAGCCGCAACGTCACTCGGACAACGGCAGGTGCTCGTAGCTGAGCACCCGCATCAGCTCCCAGCGCCCCTCGTCGAGGCGGTGCCAGACATGCACATAGCGGCCCTTGCCCTCGCAGCGGCCGCTGTCCAGCGGGCAGAACTTGTGCTCGCCCATCTGGATGGCGCCAAAGCCCTCCAGCGGAAACACCGTCATGGTGCCCGGCAGCGGCTCGCGCCGGAAGCGCTGGCAGACGTTCTTGCGCACGCTGTCCAGAAAGGCCTGGCGCGAACGCATCAGCCCGGTCTTGTCGTGGAAGAACTCCAGGTCTTCGGCCACCAGACCGGCCAGCTGCTCGATCCGGCATTGGTTGAAGGCGCCGAAGAAGGCCTGGTCCAGTGCCTCGACCTGGCGCGTCAGCTCGGCGCGGCTGGGCTCGGCGACGTGCGCAGCACGTGCGCCGCCAAGCCCCAACAGCAGCAGCGCGGCAAGGGTGGCGGATGTCTTGGCCATGCGGGGCTCCACGGTTCGTTCAGGGCTTGAAAGCCTAACCGATCGCGGCCGCCCCGCCGGCCTTGCCGCGCTCAGGCGGCGTCGCCACCCTGGCGGCGTGCGCGCAGGAAGCCGCCGATCAGGCCGAAGCCCAGCAGCAGCTGCGCCCAGGTGGCGGGCTCGGGCACCGCGGCGGCCAGGCCGTCGAGGGCGAAGGCGCCGCTGCTGTTGATGCTGTACCTGCCATTGGCCAGCACGTCGAAGCTGGTGTTCCAGCCCATCGCGTCGAAGGCGGCGATGTCGTTCTGCGTGATCGCGCCCTGGTGGCAGGGCGAGGAGGTCGGGTCCATGATGCCGACGGCGCGCGTCTCGAACAGGCAGGCGCCGCCGGTGTCGGGATCGATGGCGCCGAGGTTGTCCTTCCAGTGCGAGGCCTGCTGACCGTCGCCGTTGTAGCGGCCGGTCGAGAAGAAGCCGGCTTCCTGGTCCACGTCGGGCAGGTTGAACACATGCTTGCCGTCGATCGAGAAGAAGGCCGCGCGGTTGGGCGCGGCCGACCATTGCAGCGCCAGGCTGCTGCCGTTCAGCGCATTGCCATAGCGAAACAGGTCCAGCGTGCTGCCGATGGCCCAGCCGTCGGTGTTCTTGTCGCCGTAGTTGCCGGCCTCGAAGTTGGCGGCCAGCGGACCCTTGCCGTGGGCCAGGATGTCGAAGGTGTCGGTGCCGCTGACGAAGCCCAACGCATGGCCCAGCTCGTGGATGGCGACGGCGGTGAAGTCGTACTTGCCCACGTCGATGCCGTTGCTGGGGTTGAAGTCGAAACCGAAGTTCGAGCTGAACTTGATGTTGGCGTCGAACTGCTGGGCCGGGCCGGTCAGGCTGGTCAGGCCCAGGGCCTTCACGACCGACTGGTTGACGTCCAGGTAGCGGGTGCTGTCCAGATTGCCGCTGACCAGGCGGGTGGCATCGGCGGCGACGCCGATCTTGTTGGCCACGTCGTGGTAGTTGTTCATGCGCACCGTCAGGCCGCCGCTGGCCGAGAGCGTCGACAGATTCGCCACGGCGATATTGTCCAGCGCGCTGGTCTTGGTGGCGGCCAGGCGCGCGTAGGCGTCGGTCACGGCCACCACCTGGCTGGCGCTGCCGGTGGAGCCCAGCACGCCGGGGGCCAGGGCGTCGAAGGAGATCTGGATGTTGACGGTGACGTCGTTGGTGAGCGTCTTGTTCCAGTAGTTGGCGGCTTTCTGGAAGGCGAACAGTGCCTCGGCGCCATGCGGCGCCTTGCCGAAGCTGCCGCTGGTATCCCACAGCACGATGTTCAGGGCCTGCGCCTGGCCGGCGCACAGCGCCAGGGCGGCCGCAGCCACGGCGCCCAATACTTGCTTCTTCATCTTTGATCCCTCTCCTGACGGTTGCTCTTATTGAGGGTGGCAATGTAGGCGTTAGCTCATGCCGCGGCGGGAGCGCACCCCTCGGTTCAAGGGGGCGCATTTACCCGACTTCGGGCGACTACGCATGACTTATTGCATGTGCGTCAATAGGGCCTGGGCATGGGCGGCGATGGCGCGGCGCAGCGCCGCGGGCTTGACGATGGTGAAGCGAAAGGGCAGCTGGGCGAAGTCGCGCGCCATCGACGCCAGATCGTCGGCCTGGGCGCGCAGGCGCACGCCGCCACGGCAGGGTTCCAGCACGCCCATCTCGGCATAGAGGGCGCGCCGCGCCGTGGCCAGATCGGTGTGCAGCAGGGCCTCCACCGCGTGGTTGCGCGGCAGCGTGGCGATGGCGTGGGTCAGATAGCCCAGCACATCGAAATCCGCCGGGCGGCCGAAGCTCACCGGCAGGGCCTCGACGGCCTGCACGCGGTCGAGCCGGAACGAGCGCACGTCCTGGCGCAGCTGGCAATAGCCCACCGCATACCAGGCGCCGCCCCGGTAGGCCAGGCCGTAGACGTCGAGCTCGCGCGTGCTGGCCTGCTGGTGCAGATCCAGATACTGCAGGCGCACGCGCTGCTGGGCGCGCGCGGCGGTGCTCAGTGCCAGCAGCTCGGGGCTGGCGGCGCGCTGCTTGGGCGTCTTGAGGTCGAGGGCCACCACCGAGGCGATGCCCGCGACGCGCTTGCGCAGCGCCGTCGGCATGACGCGCTCTAGCTTGGCCTCGCTGCTGCTGATGGCCGGCAGGATGCCGTGCAGGCCCAGCTCGCGCGCCGCGCGCAAGCCCATCGTGAGCGCGAGCGCCTCTTCGGCGCTGAACATCATGGGCGGCAGCTTGTGGCCGGCCGCCAGCGCATAGCCGCCATCGCGGCCACGCTCGGTCTGGATCGGCAGGCCCAGTTCCACCAGCTGGGCGATGTAGCGGCGCACGGTGCGCTGGTCCACGCCGAGCCGCTCGGCCAGCTCGCTGCCGGGCAGGCGCGCGCGCGACTGCAGCAGCTCCAGCAGGGCAAGGACACGGCCGGTAGGTTTGCTCATGGTGCTCGGTGGTCGATACAGGGCCGATTCTGTCCTATTTGCTTTCTAGACTGCGAGCCTTGAAGTCAACCACAAGGGAGCCGGCCATGGATGCCAGCCACAGTCTCTGGATGTTTTTTCTGCTCACCCTGGGCATCATCGTGCTGCCCGGCATGGACATGGCCTATGTGGCCGGCCATGCCCTGCAGTCGGGCTGGCGCGGCGGCCTGCTGGCGCTGGCCGGCATCGTGGCCGGCGGGGTGGTGCATGTGCTGCTCAACCTCAGCGGCCTCGCGGCCCTGCTGATGCTCTTGCCCGGCGCCTTTGCGCTCATGCTGGTGGCGGGTTCGCTCTACCTGGGCTGGATCGGCTGGCAGATGCTGCGTTCGGCCTGGATGGTGGCGGCGCCGGCCGGCGCCCCGCCGGCCGCGGCCGTGAAGGCGCAGGCGCCGGGTCGGGTGTTTTTCAGCGGCATGGCCAACTGCCTGCTCAACCCCAAGGCCTATGCCTTCATGCTGGCGGTGTTCCCGGCCTTTCTGCGCAGCCCGGAGCGCGCGCCGCTGGCGCAGGCGCTCTGGCTCACGCTGATCATCGCGGCCAACCAGATCGTCGTCTATGGCGCGGTGCTGCTGGCCAGCCTGGGCGCCTTGCGCGGCCAGCGCGCCGGCGGCGGCGCTGCGACCCAGCGCTGGCTGGCCGGCGGGGTGGGGGCCCTGCTGATGGGTATGGCGGCGGCCACGCTGGCGCAGCTGCGCTGAGGCATTGCCGCGGCCGTAGACTGTGTCCCAGGCGGCCCCGCCCCTGCCGGGCGGGTGGCCGACCGCCATTTCATCCGCATACCGATGAGACACAGTCTGACGAGGCTTGGTTCGTGGCGTGGCCACGGGCGCGCGGGCATCGGCCAGCGCCTGGCGCTGAGCTATGGCGCCATCATCGTGCTGCTGGTGGCGCTGAGCGGCGCGGCGGTGCTGAAGCTCGGGGCGCTCAGCGAGACCACCCGGCAGGCCCTGCAGCAGGAATATCCCAAGACGGTGCTGATCAGCGAGGTCAACAGCCAGCTGGGCATTGCCGCGCGCGCGATGCGCAATGCGCTGATCTTCAACGAGGACGCCCAGCTGGCGCAGGCCCAGGCCGAGATCGCGGCCGCCCAGCAGCGCATGCAGGTCGCGCTCGCCACGCTGGGGGAGCGCGTCAGCGACCCGCTGGGCCGCGAGCTGCTGCGGCGCATGCAGGTTGTGCACTCGGCCTACGGCATCAACCAGGAGGACTTCATCGGCCTGCTGAACCAGCATCGGCTGGGCGAGGCGCGCAACCTGCTCATCGTCGACCTGCATGGCTACCAGACCGACTACTTCGCGCTGCTCGAGCAGTTCAACCAGCACCAGGGCGCGCAGATGCTGGCGGCGAGCCGCCAGGTGGAGCAGGCCTATCTGGATGCGCGCCGGCTGATCGTCGCGCTGGCCGGGCTGGCGCTGCTGCTGAGCGTGCTGGTGACGGTGGCGATCACGCGCTCGCTGCTGCACCGGCTGGGCGGCGAACCCGAGTACGCGGCCGACATCGCGCGCCGCATCGCCGCCGGCGACCTGCACTCGGTGATCCGGCTGCGGCCCGCCGACCACGGCAGCCTGCTCTATGCCATGGACCAGATGCGCGCGCGCCTGATCGAGCGCGACGATGCGCTCCGGCATGCCAATGCCGAGCTGCAGCACAGCGTCGATGTGCTCCACCAGATGCAGGGCGAGCTGGTGTCGAGCGAAAAGCTGGCGGCGCTGGGCGCTCTGGTGGCGGGCGTGGCGCATGAGCTGAACACGCCTATCGGCAACGGCCTGCTGGCGGCCAGCACCATCCAGGACGTCACCCGGGACATGGAGGCCAAGCTGGCACATCCGCTCACGCGCCAGGCCTTGCATGCCTATGTGGGCGAGGTGCATGCGGCCGCGGACATCGTGCTGCGAAATCTGGGCCGTGCCGGCGACCTGATCACCAGCTTCAAGCAGGTGGCGGTGGACCGCGAGAGCTCGCAGCGCCGGCGCTTCCTGCTGCACGAGGTGGTGAGCGAGATCTGCCTGACGCTGCAGCCCTCGCTGCGCAAGACGCCCTTCCTGCTGCAGGCCGAACTGCCGCAGGACCTGGAGATGTACAGCTTCCCGGGGCCGCTCGGCCAGGTGCTGACCAACCTCATCAACAACGCCGTGCTGCATGCCTTCGAGGGCCGCGATGCCGGGCTGATACGCATCGGCGCGCGCGGCCTGGAGAGCGGCTGCGTCGAGCTCTGGGTCAGCGACGACGGCTGCGGCATACCGGCCGAGCATCTGACACATGTGTTCGAGCCCTTCTTCACCACCAAGCTGGGCCATGGCGGTTCCGGCCTGGGCCTGCACATCGCATTCAACATCGTCACCGGCGTGCTGGGTGGCAAGATACGCATTGTCAGCCAGCCCGGCGAAGGCACCACGCTGCGCATGACGCTGCCGCGCCATGCGCCCGGCGCCGACGTGGCGGACGCGGTGCCGATCGCGGCCCGGCCCTGAGGACATCGCGGAGGTCAAGCTCATGCCCTACACATGCATCTTGTCGCGGCGCCGCTGTCTGCGCCGGTTTGCCGGCTTGCCCCTGCTTGCGGGCGGCTGGCCGGTGGCGGCGCAGCTCGCACCCGCGCCCTTGGTGGCCTATCTGACGCCGGGCCTGGATCTGCCGTTCTGGCGCACCCTGGGCCGCGGCGTACAGGCGGTGGTCGAGCCCGCCGGCATGAGCTTCGAGGCGCTGGACAGCCGCAACAGCGACGAATTGCAGCTGGCCCATGCCAGCAGCGTGCTGGCGCGCGGCGCCGCCGGCCTGGTGCTCTCGCCCACCAGCAGCAAGTCGGCGGTGGCGGTGCTGGACTTGGCGAGCCGCGCCAAGGTGCCCGCGGTGGTGGCCGACATCGGCAGCAATGGTGGCGACTACCTGTCCTACATCAAATCCGACAACTATAAGGGCGCCTACGGGGTGGGCGAGGCGATGGCGCGCGCCATGGGCGAACGCGGCTGGCGGGGCGGACAGTACGGCCTGTGCACGATCGCGCTGGACCGCAAGAACGGCCAGGACCGCACCAACGGCTTCCGCGATGCCATGCGCGAGGCCGGCTTTGGCAAGGAGGTGGTGCTGCGCCAGATGAAGAGTTATTCGACCGAGGAGACCTACGGCTTCGTGCGAGAGATGCTGGCCGCCTTCCCCAAGCTGCGCGGCCTGTTCGTCGAGGTGGACCAGCCCACGCTGGGGGCCCTGCAGGCGGTGCGCGACGCCCGGCGCAGCGCCGAGCTGCTGGTGGGCTCCTTCGACGGCATCCCGGAGTTCGTCGATCTGCTCAAGAGCAAGGCGCTGGTGGCCGTGGGCATGCAGCAGCCCTACCTGATGGGCCAGCGCGCCGCCGAGGCTTTGCTGGCGGGCCGGGCCGGCAAGCCGCCGGCCAAGCAGATCCTGGTGCCGGTGCTGATCGCCACCAGCCGCAATATCGACGAATGGCTGCCCACGGCGCGCAAGACCGTGTTCGGGCAGGAGGGTGGCATCTAAGAAACGCTCAGGAGGCGTGCCGCGCCAGCTCCAGCCCCAGGAGCGCACGCTTGGTCTCCGGCCCCCAGCGGTATTCGCCGAAATCGGCATTCGCGCGTATCACCCGGTGGCAGGGGATCAGGTAGGCGATCGGGTTGGCGGCCACGCAGCTGGCCACCGCGCGCACCGCCTGCGGCGCACCGGCCAGCCGCGCCAGCTGGGTATAGGACAGGACCTGGCCCTCGGGGATGCGCAAGAGCGCCTCCCAGACCTTGAGCCGCAGCGGCGTGCCGCTGAGCAGCAGGCCGATCGGGTGCTGGGGCTTGAGGCCGGCGAGGCGGCGCTGCACCTCGGTGGCCAGTGGGCGCAGGGGCTGCGCGGCCTCGTGCCAGCGCGCCTCGGGCAGCAGCATGCGCGCCTCGTCCAGCAGCGCGGCGCTGGAGGCCTCGCGCATGAAGGCCATGCGCAGCACGCCGCGCGCGGTGCTGGCCAGCCAGACCGGGCCCAGCACCGAGTCCAGCACCGTCCACTGCACGTCCAGGCCGCGCCCGGCCTGTTTGAACTCGCCCGGCGTCAAGCCCTCCAGGCTCAGAAACAGGTCGTGCAGGCGCGAGGGCCCCGAGAGCCCGGCCGCCAGCGCCGCCTCCAGCACCGAGTCGGCGCGCTGCAGGCTCTGCTTGGCACGCGCCAGCGCCAGCGCCTGGGCAAACTCCTTGGGCGTGACCCCCGCCATGCTGACGAAGCTGCGCTGGAAGTGGAAGGGGCTGAGCCCGGCGGTATCGGCCAGTGCCTGCAGCGAGAGCGCCTCGGGCGCCGCGGCCAGCTGCTGGATGGCCTGGCGCACGCGCTCGAAGCGGAGATCGGGGGGGGTGGCGTCTTGCATCATGGAGACAGTCTGAAGGCACGCGGCGCCAGCGGCCACCCGCTTCTTGCTACGAAAGCCTGGTCACCCCATCCAGCTTGCAGGCATAGATGGCGTTGCGCAGCGCCGCGATCGCCTCGTAGCGCGTGAAGGTGCGGCGCCAGGCCAGCACCACGCGGCGCGTGGGCACGGGGTCCTCGAAGGGCACGAAGCGCAGATGCGGCGTGGGGTCGCGCGGCACGCTTAAAGAGGGCACCACCGTCACGCCCATGCCCGAGGCCACCATGTGCTTGATGGTTTCCAGCGAGCTGCCCTCGAAGCTCTTGCGTATGCCCTCGGCATCGGAGGAGAAGCGCGCGAACTCCGGGCAGACCTCCAGCACATGGTCGCGGAAGCAGTGGCCGGTGCCCAGCAGCAGCATGGTCTCGTTCTTCAGCTCCTGGGTGCTGACGCTCTGGCGCTGCGCAAAGGGGTGGGGGGCAGGCACGGCCACCACGAAGGGTTCGTCATAGAGCGGCGCGATCGCCAGGCCGGTGTCGGGGAAGGGCTCGGCCATGATGGCGCAGTCCAGCTCGCCGGTGCGCAGCATCTCCAGCAGCTTGACGGTGAAGTTCTCCTGCAGCATCAACGGCATCTGCGGGTACTGCTCGATGGTGTGCTTGACCAGCTCGGGCAGCAGATAGGGGCCGATGGTGTAGATGATGCCCAAGCGCAGCGCGCCGGCCAGCGGGTCCTTGCCGCGCTTGGCGATCTCCTTGATGGCGCTGGCCTGCTCGATCACCGATTGCGCCTGGCGCACGATGTCTTCGCCCAGCGGCGTCACCGAGACCTCGGCGGCACCGCGCTCGAAGATCTTCACGTCCAGCTCTTCCTCGAGCTTCTTGATCGCCACCGAAAGCGTGGGTTGCGATACGAAGCAGGCCTCGGCGGCGCGGCCGAAGTGACGTTCGCGCGCGACGGCGACGATGTAGCGCAGCTCGGTGAGCGTCATGCGTTGGGGCCTCCTAGGGGTGCGAGCCTACATTGTCCCCGGCTTGGTGCAAACCCGCATCGGCCCGCTACACTGCGCTCGCCCTTGACCTTCGAGCAGCAGCCATCATGAACACCGAGCGCAAACCGATGAGCCTCCAGCGCCTGCTGGACATGCATGCCAGCGGCGACAAGATCGCCATGCTGACCTGCTACGACGCCGCCTTCGCGACCCTGCTGGACGAAGCCGGCGTGGACGTGCTGCTGATCGGCGATTCGCTCGGCAATGTGCTGCAGGGCCAGAGCAGCACCGTGCCGGTGACGCTGGAGGAGATGGTCTATCACACGCGCTGCGTGGCACGCGGCCGCAAGAGCGCCTGGATCATCGGCGACCTGCCCTTCGACAGCTACCAGGCTAGCACCGCCGAGGCCTGGAAGAGCGCCGCCGCGCTGGTGAAGGCCGGTGCCCATATGGTGAAGCTGGAAGGCGGCGGCTGGACCGCGCCGGTGGTGCGCTATCTGGTGGAGCGTGGCATCCCCGTCTGCGCCCACCTGGGCTTCACGCCGCAGACCGTTACCGCCCTGGGCGGCTACAAGGTGCAGGGGCGCGACGAGGCCTCGGCCGCGCTGCTGAAGAAGCATGCGCAGGAGCTGGCCGATGCCGGCGCGCAGATGCTGGTGATCGAGATGATCCCGGCCGCGCTGGCCGCCGAGCTGACGCAAAGCCTGGCCATCCCGGTGATCGGCATCGGTGCCGGCGTGGGCTGCTCGGGCCAGGTGCTGGTGCTGCATGACATGCTGGACGTGACGCCCGGCCGCCGCCCGCGCTTCGTCAAGAACTTCATGCAGGGCGCCTCCTCGGTGCAGGACGCGGTGCGCCGCTATGTCTCGGAGGTGAAGGCCCAGACCTTCCCGCAAGACGATCTCCACGGCTACTGACATGGCACTGCAAGTCATCCACACCATCGCCGAATTGCGCGCCGCCCTGGCCGGCAGCACGGGCACCGGCTTCGTGCCCACCATGGGCAATCTGCACGAGGGCCATCTCTCGCTGGTGCGCCAGGCGCGCGCCGCGGTGGGGCCCGAGGCGCCGGTGGTGGCCAGCATCTTCGTGAACCGCCTGCAGTTCGCGCCGCACGAGGATTTCGACCGCTACCCGCGCACGCTGGCGCGCGATTGCGAGCTGCTCGAGAGCGCGGGCTGCGAGCTCGTGTTCGCCCCCGACGAGCGCGAGCTCTACCCTGAGCCGCAGGGCTACAAGGTGCATCCGCCCGCCGAACTGGCCGACATCCTGGAAGGCCATTTCCGCCCCGGCTTCTTCGTCGGCGTGTGCACCGTGGTGGCCAAGCTCTTCAACATCGTGCAACCGCGCGTGGCGGTGTTCGGCAAGAAGGACTACCAGCAGCTGATGGTGCTGCGCCGCATGGTGCAGCAGCTGGCCTTGCCCATCACCATCCTGGCGGGCGAGACCTCGCGCAGCGCCGAGGGCCTGGCGCTGTCCTCGCGCAACGGTTACCTGAGCGATGCCGAACGGGCCGAGGCCCTGCACCTCTGCGCCACCCTGAAAGCGGTGATCGCGCGCTGGCAGGCCGGCGCGCGCGATCTCGAGGCGATGGAAGCCGATGCCATGCAGGCCCTGCGCGACCATGGCTGGCAGCCCGACTACGTGACGCTGCGCCGCCAGCACGACCTGGGCCCGGCCCAGGAGGGCCAGCCCCTGGTGGCCCTGGCGGCGGCCCGCATCGGCAACACGCGCCTGATCGACAACCTCGAATTCTGAAGACCGGCTGAAGTAACAGGACGTCAGCCGGTCAACGCCCGCGGCCGGGCCGGCGTTGCAATTCCCAACCAAGGGAGTTGCGATGCGTTCTATCTATTCGGGCCTGCTGGCCCTGGCCGCCGCCCTGAGCCTGGCGGCCTGCGGTGGTGGTGGCCATGACGATGGGCCTGGCGGCGGGCCCTACCCGACGCCCAACCCCAACCCCAATCCGCCCACCAACAGTTGCAGCGCCACCGGCCTGGCCAAGTCGGCCGAGAGCCAGTACAGCACCGTCTGCATGCTCACCAGCAGCGGCGAGATCGTGCTGGAGCTCTATACCAGCTATGCGCCGATCACGGTCGCGAACTTTCTGCGTTATGTGGCGGACGGCTTCTACACCAACACCCTGTTCCACCATGTCGACCGCGACTTCGTGATCCAGGGCGGCGCCTATGCGCCGGGCATGCGCTTCAAGCCGCCGACCTATGCCCCCATCGTCAGCGAAGCCAACAACGGCCTGGGCAATCTGCCCGGCACGATCGCGATGGCGCGCCGCAGCGATGCCAACAGCGCCACCAGCCAGTTCTTCATCAACGTCAAGGACAACCCGAGCCTGGACTACCAGAGCGCGGCCAAGCCCGGCTACACGGTGTTCGGCCGCGTCATCTCGGGCATGGCCACGGTGGAGGCCATCAATGCGGTGCCGGTCTACTTCTACAGCGATGCCGACATCCAGCCGCGCCAGGAGGTGCTGGTGTACTGGGTGCAGCGCTTGAAGTGAGCCTGGGGCTCAGTTGACGGCCAGCAGCTCGACGTCGAACACCAGGGCGGCGTTGCCCGGGATGGTGGGCAGGCGACCCGCCGTGCCATAGGCCAGGGCGCTGGGGATCAGCAGGGTGCGCTTGCCACCCACCTTCATGCCGACAAAGCCCTGGTCCCAGCCCGCGATGACCTGGCCGGCACCCAGCACGAAGGTGAACGGCGTGCCGCGGTCCACCGAGCTGTCGAACTTCGTGCCCTTCTGGCCGGCGGCCTTCTCGTCATACAGCCAGCCGGTGTAATGCACCGTCAGCGTCTTGCCGGCCGCGGCGGTGGCGCCGGTGCCCACCAGGGTGTCGGTGGTCTTGAGCACGGTGACGGCGGCCGAACCCGAGGTATCGGCCGGGCTGCTGCTGCCGCCACCGCCGCAGGCGCTCAGCAGCGCGGCGCTGGCGCCGAGGATCATCAAGGACAGGGCGGCACGGCGCTGGAAGGACAGGGGGTTCATCATGAGCTGGGTTTCGTGGGAAAAAGTTCCGCGGACTATAGCGAAGCCCGCCTCGGCCTAGCGTTGGTCATGCCGGTTTGTGCGAATTACGCCTTGAGGAACTCCGCCTTGCTGCCCAGCCAGCGCTCCACCTGGCGGCGTGCGGCCGCGGGGTGGTGGTCCAGCAGTTCGGGGGCCAGCCGGCGCGCCGCCTGCAGCAGGGCTGAGTCTTCCTGCAGATCGGCAAAGCGCAGCAGTTCGGCGCCGCTCTGGCGCGCGCCCATGAACTCGCCGGGGCCGCGGATGTCGAGGTCGCGGCGCGCGATCTCGAAGCCGTCGTTGGTCTCGGCCATGGCCTTGAGGCGCGACTTGCCGGTGTCCGAGAGCGGCCCGGTGTAGAGCAGCACGCAGACGCTGGCCACCGCGCCGCGGCCCACCCGCCCGCGCAGCTGGTGCAGCTGGCTGAGCCCGAAGCGCTCGGCATGCTCGATCACCATCAGGCTGGCGTTGGGCACGTCCACGCCCACCTCGATCACCGTGGTGGCCACCAGCACGCTCATGCGGCCGCTCGAGAACTCGGCCATCACCGCGGCCTTTTCGGCCGGTGGCATGCGGCCGTGCAGCAGGCCGACACTCTTGCCGACCAGCGCCGCGCTCAGCTCGACGTGCGTCTCGGTGGCGTTCTTCAGGTCCAGGGTCTCCGACTCCTCGATCAGCGGGCAGACCCAGTAGACCTGGGCGCCGCGTGCCACCTCGTCGGCGATCTTGGCCACCACCTCGAGGCGCTTGCTGTCGGCAAACACCTTGGTGACGATGGGCGTGCGGCCGGGCGGCAGCTCGTCGATGGTCGACACATCCAGGTCGGCGAAATAAGTCATCGCCAGGGTGCGCGGGATGGGCGTGGCGCTCATCATCAGCAGATGCGGTTCGAGCGCCTGACTGGCGAGCTTCTTGCGCAGCGCCAGGCGCTGCGCCACGCCGAAGCGATGCTGCTCGTCGATGATGGCCAGGCCCAGCTTGGCGAAGCTCACCTTGTCCTCGATCACCGCATGCGTGCCCACCACCAGCTGGGCCGCGCCCGAGGCAGCGGCGTCCAGCATCTTCTGGCGCGCCTTGCCCTTGACGCTGCCGGTCAGCCAGGCCACCGTGATGCCCAGCGGCTCGAGCCAGCCGATCAGCTTGCGGAAATGCTGCTCGGCCAGGATCTCGGTGGGCGCCATCAGCGCGCATTGCCAGCCGGCCGCCATCGCCACCGCGGCAGCCAGCGCCGCCACCACGGTCTTGCCCGAGCCCACATCGCCCTGCAGCAGGCGGTGCATGGGCTGGGGGCGTGCCAGGTCTTGCGCGATTTCCTCGCAGACGCGCTGCTGTGCGCCGGTGAGGGTGAAGGGCAGTGCGGCCAGCAGCTGCTCGTGCAGGCCGCCACGCCGGCCGCTCAGGGCCGGCGCCCGCAGGCGCGCGCGCTCGCGCTGCGCCTGCAGCTGGCTCAGCTGCTGAGCCAGCAGCTCCTCGAACTTGAGGCGCTGCCAGGCCGGGTGGCTGTGGTCCTCCAGCATAGCCAACCTGGCCTGGGGCGGCGGGTGATGCAGAAACATCAGTGCCTCGCGCAGCGTGGGCAGCTGGCGCGGCACCGCCTGCTCGGGCAGGATCTCTTCCAGCGGCGCGCGCTGCAGGGCCGAGCCCACCGCCTTGCGCAGATAGGCCTGGGGCAGGGCGGCGCTGGTGGGGTAGACGGGGGTCAGCGAGTCCGCCAGCGGCGCGCCCTCGTTCACCAGCCTGAAGCTGGGGTGCACGATCTCGCGGCCGAAGAAGCCGCCGCGGATCTCGCCGCGCACGCGCACCCGGGCGCCGGCCGCCAGGCTCTTCTGGTGCGAGGGGTAGAAGTGCAGAAAGCGCAGCAGCAGCTGGGCGCTGCCGTCGTCGATGCGCACCAGCAGCTGGCGGCGCGAGCGCAGCTCGATATGGGATTCGACGATCTCGCCCTCGCACTGCACCGTGTCGCCATCGCGCGCCTCGGCGATCGGGGTCAGGCGCGTCTCGTCCTCGTAGCGCAGCGGCAGGTGCAGGGCCAGGTCGATGTCGCGCAGCAGGCCCAGCTTCTCCATCGCCTTCTGGGGGGCTGACTTGGCTTTGACGGGAGCGGGGAGGGCCTCGGGCATGGGCGCGATTTTGCCCGCTTGCTGCAGGCGGCTTCAGCTGAAATAGCGCAGCTTCAAGAGCTCGTAGCGCCCATCGCGCTTGGTGACGTCCAGCGCGGCCTGCAGACGCCGCACCAAGGCCGGGTCGGTGTCGGGCGGCAGTCCGTACCAGTAGGACTTGCTGTTGTCGTAGTCCAGCACCGCCTGCAGGGTCGCATAAGGCAGCTTGAGCTGGCGCAGGTTCCAGGCCGCGGCCCAGTCCAGCAGCATCACGTACTCCATGCGCCCGGCCAGCAGCTTGCGCACATTGGTGGCGTCGTCCAGCCCGAATTCGAGTTCCTCGCCGGGCTTGAAGCCCTCGGCCAGCAGCTGCCGCGCGGTGGCCGATTCACGCACCACGCCGATCTTGGCGCCCTGCAGCTGGCGCAGCTCGGACAGGCTCAGCTCGCTGCGGCTGGCCAGCTTGTAGACCACGATGCGGCGCGGGCTGATGGGCCCCACCCACTTGAACAGCGCCTCGCGCTCGGGCGTGCGGGTGAGCGAGAACAGGATGCTGTTGGGTGTGGCCTCGGCCGATTGCATGGCGCGCACCCAGGGCAGCACCTGAATCTCCAGCTTCAGATTGGCCTGCAGCGCCACCATGCGCAGCAGCTCGACGCTGAAGCCCTGCGGGCCGGTTTCGTCCTGGTAGTTCAGCGGCGGCAGGTTCTCGGTGAAGCCGGTGAGCATGGGCTCGGCGGCCCTTGCGCCACGCAGGCCGCCTGCCAGGCAGGCGAGCGCCAAGCCGTGCAATTGGCGGCGGTTCACCTGGGTGGCTCGGCAGCGATCACAAGGCGAGTCTAGCCAACTGTGGTCGCGCTCCAAGGGCACCCGGGCGCAATGCGTCCATTGCCACCGGGCTTCGTGCAGAATGCCCCAAAAATAAGTCACAACCCAGGGAGGGTTACATGCAGCGAAAGACGCAGAAAAAATGGCGCGCGGCCGGGGTCGCGCTTGTCGTCGGACTACTGAGTGCTTGCGGAGGAGGTGGCGATGGCGCCAGCATCGCGCCGCCGGCGCCCTTGCCGGAGGTGCTCAGCATCTCGGCACCGGCAGCGAGTGATCTGGCCGCGGCGGTGCAGTTCGGCAGCAGTGCTGGCAGCGCCGCCGGCTTGCGCTATGAATGGAATTTCGGCGATGGCAGCGGCAGCACCGAGGCCAGCCCCAAGCATGCCTACGCCAAGGCCGGCGATTACGAGGTGCAGCTGAAGCTGAGCAACGAGGCCGGGCAAAGCCGCAGCAGCAGCTTCAAGCTGAGCCTCAGCAACAAGGCTCATCTGGCCGGCCGCATCTGCTCGGGCGCTGAGGCTTCCGGCTGGTGCTGGCAGGCGCCGCTGCCGACGGGCGCGGCGCTGACGCAGGCGAACTTTGTCTCCGCCCAGCTCGGTTGGGTACTGACCGACGAGCGGCAGCTCAGCAAGACCGCGGACGGTGGCCGCAACTGGCAGTTGCTGCGCCTGCCCGATGCCGGCAAGCTGCACAGCTTTGCCCTGGTCGATGCCAACAAGTCCTGGGTGCTGGGGGCGGACGGTGGTGTCTGGCGCAGTGACGATGGCGGCGCCGGCTTCCGCCGCGTTGGCCGGCTCTCTGCGCCATTGGGAAGCAGTCCGCTGCGCAACCACGGCGGCGATTTGCTGTCGGTGACAAGCGTGAGCGCCGACCTGGCGACGACAAGCCTGTGGGTGAGCGCCGATGGCGGCGCCAGCTGGTTCGCGTCGGCGCAGCGCTACGACTCGCAAGCCAAGGATGGCAGCCTGTACCGAACCGAGTGGACGGGCGACGGCAAGAGCTTGCAGGTCGTGCGATCGCTGGATCTGGGCCTGCATGAGTCCGTGGCGGGGGAGTTGCCCGCCGCTTGTCAGGGCAGCGCCACGGGTTGGCGCTTGATACAGGCGGCTTCGCGCAGCGAATTGCTGAGCGTGAGCTGGCAGATTTCTGCCTCCAACGAAGGCGGCTGGCAGCATTTCGTGGATCAGGTGGTGTTGTGCACCAGCACCGATAGCGGCCAGACCTGGAAGCGGGTTGCGTCCACCGGCATTCCCCAGCTGCTGTATTCGCGGTTCAGTCTGAGGGGCGACGTGGCGTTCTGGCCGGCTGGCGCTGGCCAGTATTGGGCGAGCCACAGCAACGTGGGCGGTGGCGGCGCGACCTTGTACCGGAGCGTCGATGGCGGCGAGACCTGGACGGCCGTGACAGCCCCGGAGTCAGGCGCCTCGATCCGCCATGTGGTGAATGCAAGCACGCTGCTCGTCACGAATGACGCAAGGAACTCCTGGGTCAGCGCCGATGCGGGCGCCAGCTGGCAGGCCTTGCAAGTGGGCCTGGGCGGATTGCCCGAATCCCTGAGCTCATTGGCCGGCCAGGGCGTGCTGCTCAGCGGGCGCCCTTTGCGTTCGTACGATGGCAAGGGGGCTTGGCAGCTGTTGGTCCCGCATTTCGGCTCAGCAGATCTGGCCCTTGGCTTTGGTGGCGGGGCACTGGCGGGCGCTATCGGCTCGGCCGCGATGCCGACGCCGGGCCGCCTGTTCGCCTACAGCGGCAGTCAGCTGCTGCGCAGCAGCGACTACGGCCGCAGCTGGCAGGCGCCGCCGATGTTTGCGATGGGTGATATCGGCAGCCTGCAATTCGTCTCGGCCAACACGGGTTGGGTGGTGGCCGACTTTGGCCTGCTGTTCCGTACCCGCGACGGCGGCGCCAACTGGTCGCAGGTGTGGGCCGTGCCGAGCGGCGGATCTGAATTTGGCGGTGCGCTGCAGGCCCTGCGTTTCAGCAGCGAAACCGAGGGGATCATGGCGGTGAGCAACTGGCAGGGCAGCATCGTCTACCGCAGCAGCGACGGTGGTCAGAGTTGGGCCATGCGCGCCACACTGCCGGTTGACGTGAGGCAGCTGCTGACGCTGGAGAACGGTGAGGTGCTGGCGGCGGGCGGCAATGGGCTGCGCACCGGCGGCCTCTTCCTCGTCAAGGCGGACTCGGCAGACTTCAGCACCGTCTACAGCGCCGACTCCGATTCGGTGTCCGGGCCTGGGCTTTACGTGCGGCGCCTGCATCGCCAGGCGGGCGGCAAGATCTGGGCGGTGGGCAGCAAGGGGCTGGTGCTCAGCAGCGCCGATGCAGGCAGGACCTGGCTGCGGCAGGACGTGGGTGCGGCCGGCGCACTGAACGATGTTCAGTTTGCCGACGCGCTGCACGGCTGGATCGTTGGCGATGCTGGCCTGCTGCTGGCCACCGATGACGGCGGCAAAAGCTGGAAGCAGCAGGCGCAGTCGACGCAGCAAAGTCTGCTGGCGCTGCTTATCCAGGACGCCAAGACGGTCTGGGCCTTTGGCGAGAATGGCATCGTGCTGGCCACCGGGACCGGCGGTTTCTGACAGGAGCGAGCGGCGTGGGGCATAGCTTGAGTCGAACTACTCTGCCGTGGCCAAGGGCCTGGACTGCTGTTGCCGTGCTGGCCCTGGCGGCCTGTGGTGGCGAATCTGGCGGCCCTACGCCCTTGCCCGCCACGCTGCAGATCCAGGCGGCCGCGACGGCCGATGTGGCCGCGCCAGCGCAGTTTGCGAGTAGTGCGGGCGCGGTGGCCGGCTTGCGCTATGCCTGGAGTTTTGGCGACGGCGGCGTCAGCCAGCTGGCCCAGCCCAGCTACCGTTTCAGCCGCGCTGGCGACTATGTGGTGACGCTGCGCGTCAGCAATGAATACGGTGAGAGCCGTGAGGCCAGCTGGGCCGTTTCTGTCCAGCACCAGGCGCCGGTGCTGGGCCTGGACTGCAGTGGTGCCGGCTCGACCGGTTGGTGCTGGCAGGCGGGCGGCAATGCTGCGCAGGCGCTGCAGTTCGTGGACGCCCAGACGGCCTGGCGCGTGGGCGACGCGGGCGACATTTTCAAGAGCGTGGACGGTGGGCTGAGCTGGGCACGGCAGCCGAGCGGGGTGGATGCCGATCTCTATGCCCTGCAGTTTCTCGACACGCGGCAGGGCTTTGTACTGGGCCAGCCGGGCACCCTGCTGTGGACGGCGGATGGCGGCAGCAGCTGGCAGCGCCGTGCCGCGCCCCTGCCGCAGGAGAACCCGCAATTGGTGCTGCGCGCGCTGGATGCGCAGCGTCTGCTGCTGCTGGATCGCTACAGCTTCTGGGTCAGCGAGAACGCCGGCGTCGACTGGCAACGCGTCGAGCGCCGCCCCGACGCCGTGGGGCCGGCAGGCACGGTCTGGACCGAGGAGCATGGCCGGGTCTATCGCGCGCGCTCGCTGGGCCGCCAGCCCGAACTGGTGCTGACGCTGGCGCACGAGGACTATATGTTCCAGTACGCGGCCCAGCTGCTGGTGCTGGACGAGCAGCAGATCCTCGTCAACGCGGTGGGTGAGCGTTACGACATCAACCAGGGCTGGATGCGCAAGAACATGCTCTGGCGCAGCCGCGACGGCGGCCAGAGCTGGCAGAAGATCGTGCCCAGCGGCATCGTCTCGCCGGCTTGGCTGTGGGAATGGCTCAAGTTCGAGCGCTTCAACGCCAGCGACGATGTGATGATCGCCAGCCACAACGGCACGCCTTACATCAGCCGCGATGGCGGCGCCCGCTGGGCTGCTATGCGCGATGAGATCTCCTGCTGCAAGTACGGCGAGGATCTGCTGGCCCTGCAGGGTCAGGGTTTGCTGTTCAGACGTTTTGGCGAGGTCTGGCTGAGCCCGGACTGGGGCGTGAGCTGGCAGGCGGCCCAGCATCCACCCGGGCGCAAGGTGGCCTGGTTGGAGCTGCAGTCGCTGGGCCCGCAGCGCTATCTGCTGCGCGACAACGACGGCCAGTTCTTCCTCAGCAGCGACGGTGCGCAAAGCTGGCAACGCCTGGCCGGCAGCGCGAGCGACCGCAGCGAAGCCGCGCCGGCGCTTTCCTTTGCGGACGCCCAGCATGGCCTGCGCCTGAGCGCAGGTGGCGAGCTCTGGGCCACTGGTGACGGCGGCAGGACCTGGCAGCTCAGGCGCAGTGACCTGACGGCCGGCACGGTGCAGCTGCAGATGCTGTCCACCGCCGTGGTCTGGATGATTGCCGGCGATGGCAAGCTGCAGCGCAGTGCCGACGGTGGCGCCAGCTGGGCCCAGATGCTGAGCGCGAGCAGCGACTGGGTTCGTGTCGAGTTTGCCGACTCCCAACTGGGCTGGGCCATGGCGGCGCCGCTGCGGCCGCGCTTTGTGGCGACGCAGGACGGCGGGGCCAACTGGTCCGCGCTGGCCGTGCCCGCGGGCACGCAGGCGCTGCGTCAGCTGGACGCCCTGCATTGGTGGGCGCTGGGCGAGGGCGGCCTGCTGGCCGAGAGCCTGGACGCAGGCAAGACCTGGACCCGGCGCAGCAGCGACACCGCCGAGCGCCTGCACCAGTTGGTAGCCAGCGATGCCCAGACACTCTGGGCCGTGGGCGATGCCGGCGTGGTGCTCAAGTCCGACGATGGTGGGCGCCAATGGCGCAAGCTGAGCCTGTCGACGGACCTGCCCGCGCTGCGCGACATCTTCTTCATCGATGCGCAGCAGGGCTGGATCGTGGGCGCGCGAGGCACGGTGCTGGCAACGCGCGACGGCGGCAAGAGCTGGGTCGCGCAGCGCAGCGGCACACGCCAGCTGCTGGGTTCGATACGCTTTGCCGACGCACGCCTGGGCTGGATCACCGGCACGATGGGAACCGTGCTGGCCACGGGCACCGGCGGCAAGTAGCGGCGACGGGCATGGGACAATTGATGCCCCTGCTTGGCACGGGTCCGTCCGGCCCTCAACACCATGTCCCATCCCCCCTTCAGCGTGAGCGATTTCGACTTCGCGCTCCCGCCCGAACTGATTGCCCAGCATCCCGCCCCCGAGCGCAGCGCCTCGCGTCTGCTCGACGGGCGTGCGGATCACCCGGTGGACCGGGTGTTCCGTGAACTGCCCGGCCTGCTGAATCCCGGCGACCTGCTGGTGTTCAACAACACCAAGGTCATCAAGGCGCGGCTATATGGCGCCAAGCAGACCGGTGGCTCGGTCGAGGCGCTGATCGAGCGCGTGCTGCCCGGCACCCTCGAAGTCTGGGCCCATCTGCGCGCCAGCAAGAGCCCCAAGCCCGGCAGTGTCGTGCGCTTCAACGAGGCCTTCGATGCCGAGGTGCTGGGCCGCTGTGGGCCGGACGGCGGCATGTTCCACCTGCGCTTCCCCAGCGACCCCTTTGCCCTGCTGGAGCAGCATGGCCATGTGCCGCTGCCGCCCTATATCGAGCATGCCGACGAGGCCGACGATGTGCGGCGCTACCAGACCGTGTTCGCGCGCGAGCCCGGCGCGGTGGCGGCGCCCACCGCGGCCCTGCATTTCGACGAAGGCGTGCTGGCCGCCTTGGCCGAGCGCGGCATCGGCACGGCCCATGTGACCCTGCATGTGGGCGCCGGCACCTTCCAGCCGGTGCGCGTGGAGCGCCTGAGCGATCACAAGATGCACAGCGAGTGGTTCGAGGTGCCGGCCGAGACGGTGGCGGCGATCGCCGCCACGCGGGCGCGCGGCGGCAAGGTGGTGGCCGTGGGCACGACCACGCTGCGCGCGCTCGAGTCGGCCGCCCAGGGCGGCACGCTGCAGGCCGGCGCGCGCGAGACCGCCATCTTCATCACCCCGGGCTTCGAGTTCCGCGTGGTCGATGGCCTGCTCACCAACTTCCACCTGCCCAAGAGCACGCTGATGATGCTGGTGAGCGCCTTTGCCGGCTACGAGCAGGTGATGGCGCTGTACCGCCACGCGATCGCCGAGGGCTACCGCTTCTTCAGCTACGGGGACGCGATGCTGCTGGAGCGCACGGCGCCCTGAGGCCGCGCGCGGCCGGCATGTCACAAGCCGGCCGGCCATCTCGTCTTGTGGGGGTGAACAGCCCTGGAGACGACGATGGTGAAGAAGTTCTTGCGGCCGCTGCTGGCCCTGGCGCTGGCGGCCAATGGTGCCGGCATGTTGCTGGCGCCGGCCGACTGGTACGCGGCCATGCCCGGCGTGTTCTACACCGGCCCGCTGAACCTGCACTTCGTGCGCGACATCGGTTGCGCCTATCTGGTGGCCGCGGCCGGCCTGCTCTGGCGTGCGCTGCGGCCGCAGCCCGGTGCCGCGGCCGCATTGTGCGGCGCCGGCTTTCTGCTGCTGCATGCCGGCGTGCATGCCTGGGAACTGGCGAGCGGCCGCTGCGGCTGGGGCCAGTTCCTGCGCGATGTGCCGGGCGTGCAGCTGAGCGCGCTGGCGGCGCTGTGGCTGGCCCTGCCCGAGCGGGAGCTACGCCATGTTTGAGAAACGGCTGCTGCGTCCCATCGTGCATTGGCGCCTGGCGCGCTTCGAGCGCCGCTACCGCTATGACATGAGCTATGCGCGCGAGTTGTTCGAACTCAGCCCGCGGGCCTTTCTCCAGTTCAGCAAGCTGTTCGGCCTGGCGGCCTTTGCGCAAGACCTGCCCCCGGCCCTGCTCTATGCGGCCAAGTTCGCCGCCACCCGGCACGAGGACTGCGGCCCCTGCAGCCAGCTGATGCTGGACATGGCGTTGCAGGCCGGCGTGCCGCGGCCGGCCCTGCAGGCCCTGCTGGCCGAAGACGAGGGCGCGATGCCGGCCGAGATGCGCCTGGGCTGGCGCTACGCCCGCGCCGCGCTCGGCCACACGCCGGCATTGGCCGAGCTGCGCGAGGAGCTGCTGCGCCTGCATGGCCCCCGTGCGCTGGCCAGCCTGGCGCTGGCGGTGGTGGTGGCGCGCAGCTTCCCGGCCCTCAAGCATGCGCTCGGGCAGGGCCAGAGCTGCGCCCGGCTGGAGGTGGGCCGTGAGCCCTGATGTCACAAACGCCCAAGCCGTCTCGTCTTGTGTGCACGGCCCCCATTCATTCATTCGACTAGCAACGCAAGGATCTCGCCATGAGCAGCCCACGCCTCAACCACCAGCAGCAGTCCCCCACCCTGTTCAGGAAGTTCCTGGACTTCAGCCTTGCCATTCAGGACAGCAGCCTCGACCCGGTGCTGTCCCATCTGATCGACATCCGCGCCTCGCAGCTGAACGGTTGCGCCTTCTGCCTCGACATGCATGTCAAGGAGGCCAAGCTGCACGGCGAGCGCGAGCTGCGCCTGCACCATCTGGCGATCTGGCGCGAGTCGGCCCTGTTCAGCGCCCGCGAGCGCGCCGCCCTGGCCTGGACCGAGGCGCTCACCCGCCTGGCGCCCGAGGGCGTGCCCGACGAGCTCTATGCGCTGGCACGCGCGCAGTTCTCCGAGCCCGAGCTGGCCGACCTCACCTACCGGGTGATGGCCATCAATGGCTGGAACCGCGCCAGCATCGCCTTCCGCACCGCGCCGGGCGCCTACGATGCGGCCTACGGCCTGGACAAGGCTGGATTGTCCTGAGCACAGGGAGCCACGGAATGAACGTCACCGCCCTCCACCAAGCCGCCTGCACGGCCCAGGGCCCAGGGCCTGGGCGTGCCCATGCGCGCATCCTGATCGGGCTGGAGCGCGCTTGATGGACGAGGGCCTGGACCTGAGCCCGGCGGCACGCGCACTGCGCTTTGACCGCGCGCATGCGCGCAGCCTGCGCGCGCTGGCCTACCGCATGCTGGGCTCGCGCGCCGAGGCCGAGGACATCGTGCAGGAGGCCTGGCTGCGCTGGGCCGAGGTCGATGAGGGTCAGGTCTTGCATGCGGGTGCCTTTCTCTCGCGCCTGGTCACCAATCTCTGCCTGGACAAGCTGCAGTCCGCCAGCAGGCGGCGCGAGCTCTATGTGGGCACCTGGCTGCCCGAGCCGCTGGTGGACGAGGCCGAGGCCTGGTCGCCCGGGCCCGAGGCGCGCAGCGAATGGGCCCAGGATGTCTCGATGGCCTTCATGCTGGCGCTGGAGCGGCTCACGCCGCTGGAGCGCGCCGCCTTCCTGCTGCACGATGTGTTCGAGCTGGATTTCGACGAGCTGGCCACGCGCCTGCAGCGCAGCCCCGCCGCCTGCCGCCAGCTGGCCAGCCGCGCGCGCGCCCATGTGAAGGCCGGCTATGCGCGCGTGGAGGTGCAGGAGGAGGAGCGGCAGCGCCTGCTGGCCGCCTTTGCCGGGGCCCTCATGCGCGGCGACGTGGAGGCGCTGGCCCAGGTGCTGGCCGACGATGCGGTGCTGCTCACCGATGGCGGCGGCATCGTGAACGCGGTGCCGCGGCCGCTGCACGGCGCTGCGCGCATCGCCAAGGCCCTGGTGGGCTTTGGCAAGCATCTGGACCTGAGCCAGTTCCGCGTGCGCCTGGCGCAGATCAATGGCCTGGCGGGTTATCTGGTGTTCCAGGCCAACGGCACGCCGGTGCAGGCGGTGGCGCTGGCGCCGGCGGCCCAGCCCGGGCGCCTGGGCGCGGTCTACATCGTGCGCAACCCCGAGAAACTTAGGGCTCTGTCCGCAACCAGCCCACCCGACCCTGACCGCTCTCGTTGAGCCGGGCCACGAAGCCGGCCGCGGCCGACTCGGCCAGGGCCAGGTGGAACTCCACCTGGGCGCCATGCTGGACCTCCAGCAGCTGCGCCTGGGCCAGTTCGATCTCGCGGCGCAGCAGCCCCTCCAGCGCATAGGGCACGGTGCAGCGCAGCTGGGCGAGGCGCAGCAGCGGCACTTTCTCGGCCTTCAAGAGGGCCTGGGCCACCGCATCGGTATAGGCGCGCACCAGGCCGCCGGCCCCCAGCTTGCTGCCGCCCCAGTAGCGCACCACGGTGGCCAGCACGCCCTCCAGATCCTGGTGGCGCAGCACCTCCAGCATGGGCCGGCCGGCGGTGCCGCCGGGTTCGCCGTCGTCGTTGGCGGCCGATTGCCCGCCTGCCATCAGGGCCCAGCAGACGTGCACAGCACTGACGTGCTGTTCACGAAGTTCATTCACTCTGCGCAAGGCTTCAACGCGACCCGCACAAGGCTCCACGCAGCCGATGAAGCGGCTCTTCTTGATCACGACTTCGCTGTGGACGGGGGCGGCAAGGCTGAAGGGCATGGGGGAGATTGTCCCTGCGTTCCCCGTCTCAGGGGCCGACGCTTTCGGCCAGTTCGCCCAGGTAGCGGCGCTTGATGGCGTCGAGGCTGCCATCGCGCTGCATCTCCTGCAGCGTCCGGCGCAGCAGCGCGCGATCGGCCTCGGCGACGCGCTCGCGCGACAGGGCCAGCGCGCCCACGGTGTGCTCATGCGGGGCAAAGCTGAGCGCGGCAAAGCGGGCGAAGGCGCGGTCGTTGCGGCGCGCCGCCGCCAGACTGTTGGCGCCCAGAATCATGGCGTCGGCGCGACCGGCCTTGAAGGCACGCATGGCGCTGGATTGGTCCGGCGCCTCGACCACGCGCCCGTGTGCGCGCAAGTCGTCCACCCAGGCCTGCAGCGTCGGCGTCTGCACATAGCCGCGCACCACCAGCAGGCTGCGGCTGGCGTCGGCGCTGAAGGCGGCGGCGCTGGCCAGCGCATCGGCCAGTTCGGGTCGCAGCAGCACATACTGGCGCGAGCGGATGTAGGGCAGGAACTCGGCAAAGTGCTCGCGCTCTTGCGTGGGCATGGCGGAGGTGGTGATGTCGAGCTGCCCGGCCGCGAACTGGGCCCAGATGCGCACGCGCGATTCGAGCCGGGTGTCGAAGCGGCAGCCGCTGCGGCGCGCCAGCTCGTCCACGAGCGCCTTGTCGATGCCTTCCCAGCGGCCGTCTTCAGCGCGGAAGTAGAGCGCGCTGTACTCGTAGAAGGCCAGGCTGTAGGGGCCGCAGGCCATCGCCCGCGCCTGTACCAGCAGCATCACAAACGCTATCAGCCCGGCGCGCCACATCCGCCCACTCCTCTTGACGACGATCGAGTTTAGGCCCTGCGACAATCGCCCCATCATGCTGAAGTTCGAACTCCTCAAGACCGAGGGCCGCGCACGCCGTGGCACGCTCACCCTCAACCATGGCGTCGTGCAGACGCCCATCTTCATGCCCGTGGGTACCTACGGCACGGTGAAGGGGGTGATGCCGCGCTCGCTGGAGGAGATGGGCGCGCAGATCATCCTGGGCAATACCTTCCACCTCTGGATGCGGCCGGGCCTGGACATCATGAAGCAGTTCGGCGGCCTGCATCAGTTCGAGAGCTGGAACAAGCCCATCCTCACCGACAGCGGCGGCTTCCAGGTCTGGTCGCTCGGCGAGATGCGCAAGATCTCGGAAGAGGGCGTCAAGTTCGCCTCGCCGGTGAATGGCGACAAGCTCTTCCTCACGCCCGAGATCAGCATGCAGATCCAGACGGTGCTGAACTCCGACATCGTGATGCAGTTCGACGAGTGCACGCCCTACGAGACCAAGGGCCACATCACCACCGAGCTGGAAGCGCGCAAGTCGATGGAGATGAGCTTGCGCTGGGCCAAGCGCTGCCAGGACGAGTTCGCGCGCCTGCAGAACCCCAATGCCCTGTTCGGCATCGTGCAGGGCGGCATGTTCGAAAAGCTGCGCGATGAGTCGCTGGCCGGCCTGGCCGCGCTGGACCTGCCGGGCTACGCCATCGGCGGCCTCAGCGTGGGCGAGCCCAAGGACGATATGCAGCGTGTGCTGGCCCATATCGGCCACCAGCTCCCCAGCCACAAGCCGCGCTACCTGATGGGCGTGGGCACGCCGGAGGATCTGGTGGAGGGCGTGAGCCAGGGCATCGACATGTTCGATTGCGTGATGCCCACGCGCAATGCGCGCAACGGCCACCTGTTCACCCGCTTCGGCGATCTGCGCCTGCGCAATGCGCGCTACAAGACCGATGCGCGCCCGGTGGACGAGACCTGCGGCTGCTACACCTGCAAGACCTTCAGCCGCGCCTACCTGCACCACCTGGACCGCTGCGGCGAGATGCTGGGCCCCATGCTCACCAGCATCCACAACCTGCACTACTACCTCAACCTGATGCAAGAGGTGCGCGAGGCGCTGGACGCGGGGACCTTCGAGGCCTTCCGCCTGCAGTTTGCGGCGGACCGCGCGCGCGGACTCTAGGCGTGCCAGCCGTGCCCTTTGGCAGGGCATCCACTTAGGGCCATGATGGCCTCATGCTGAAGAAGCTCATGGCTCCCCTGCGCTGGCTGGCGCGGCTGCTGCTGGCGCTGATCATCCTGTTCGAGGAATGGGGTTGGACGCCCTTGCAGCGCGCCATGGCCTGGCTGGGCCGCCTGCCGCTGCTGCGCCAGCTGGAGGCCGGCATCCGGCGCCTGCCGCCCTATGCGGCGCTGGCCCTGCTGCTGGCGCCCACCCTGCTGCTCGTGCCCGTCAAGCTGCTGGCGCTGTGGCTGATCGCCCAGGGCCGCGCCCTGCTGGGCCTGGCCGTGATCCTGATCGCCAAGCTGGTGGGCACGGCGGTGCTGGCGCGGATCTTCATGCTGAGCCAGCCGGCGCTGATGCGGCTGGGCTGGTTTGCGCGCCTGTATGCGCGCTGGACGGCCTGGAAGGAAGGCCTGCTGGCCTGGGTGCGCAGCAGCCTGCTGTGGCGCCAGGCGCGCGCGCTGCGCTGCCTGCTGCGGCGGCGCCTGCGCGCGTGGCGGCAGCTGTTCTCGCAACAGGCCTGAGCTGGGCCTGAGCTTGGCGCTCAGCTCGCCAGCAGCGCGCTGACCTCGCTGCGCAAGCGCTCCGGGCTGACCTCGGCAGCCGCCAGCGGCGCGCCCGCCACCAGCCCGACGCGGCTGAACAGGCCGCGGCGGAAGGGCTTGACCATGGCCTCGCCGCGCTCCACGCGCGAGAAGAAGGAGCCCCAGAGGTTCTGCAGCGCCAGCGGCACGACCGGCACATCCGGGAGGCCCTCGACGATCTTCATCACGCCGCCCTTGAAGGGCTGCAACGTGCCGTCGCGGGTGATGCCGCCCTCGGGGAAGATGCCCAACAACTCGCCATCGGCCAGCACCGCGCGCGCTTGCGCGAAGGCGGCCTCGTAGGTGGCGGGGTCGTCCTTCTGCGGCGCGATCGGGATGCACTTGGCCAGGCGGAACAGCCAGCCCAGCACCGGCGTGGCGAAGATGCGGTGGTCCATGATGAAGCGGATCGGGCGCGGGCTGGCGGCCATCAAGAGCACCGCATCGATGAAGCTGACATGGTTGCAGACCAGCAGGGCCGGGCCGCTGGTGGGGATGTGCTCGTCACCGCGCAGGCGGTAGCGGTACACCAGGCGCGAGAGCATGAAGGCGATGAAGCGCAGCAGGTACTCGGGCACCACCAGGAAGATGTAGGCCGCCACCACCGCATTGGCCAGGCCCACCGCCAGGAAGATCTCGGGGATGGAGAGCCCGGCGCCCAGTAGCGCGCCCGCCAGCACCGAGCTGGCGATCATGAACAGGGCGTTGAGGATGTTGTTGGCGGCAATGATGCGGGCGCGGTGCGTGGGCTGCGCGCGCAGCTGGATCAGCGCATACATGGGCACGCTGTAGAGGCCGGCGAACAGCGCCAGCAGGCACAGGTCGGCGAGCACACGCCAATGCGCATGCTGGGCCAGGAACTCGCCCAGGCCGAGCTGCTGCGTCACCGGCGGCAGCGCATGCGCGGCGACATAGAGATCGATCGCGAACACGCTCATGCCGATCGCGCCCAGCGGCACCAGGCCGATCTCCACATGGCGCTTGGACAGCACCTCGCACAGCAGCGAGCCGACGCCGATGCCGATCGAGAACACCACCAGCAGCAGCGAGGCGACCTGCTCGTTGCCATGCAGCACCTCCTTGGCAAAGGCCGGGAAGTTGGCCAGGAAGACCGCGCCGAAGAACCACATCCACGAGATGCCCAGCAGTGAGCGGAACACCGCCAGCTGCTCATGCGCCAGCTTGAGATTGCGCCAGGTCTCCGAGACCGGGTTCCAGTTGATCTGCAAGCCGGGGTCGGTGGCGGGGGTGAGCGGAATCGCCTGCGCCGTCAGCCGGCCCAGCAGGGCCACGCCCAGCGCGGCCATCGCCACATGGCTGGCACCCACCTGCGGCGTGGCGATCAGCAGCCCGCCGGCCACATTGCCCAGCAGGATGGCCACAAAGGTGCCCATCTCCACCATGCCGTTGCCGCCGGTGAGTTCGCGCTCGTTCAGCTGCTGCGGCAGGTAGGCGAATTTCACCGGCCCGAACAGGGTGGAGTGCAGGCCCATCAGGAACACGCAGGCCAGCAGCACCGGCACCTTGGCTTGCATGAAGCCCCAGCCGGCCAGCGCCATGATGGCGATCTCGAGGTTCTTGACCCAGCGCATCAGCAGCGTCTTGTCGAGCTTGTCGGCGAGCTGGCCGCTGGTGGCCGAGAACAGCACGAAGGGCAGGATGAAGAGCGCGCCGATCGCCAGCCCCGCCTGGGCCGGCGGCAGCCAGCTCACCTGCAGCTGGTAGGTCACCATCACGGTGAAGGCGAACTTGAACAGGTTGTCGTTGCCGGCGCCGAGGAACTGGGTCCAGAAGAAGGGCGCGAAGCGGCGCTGCGCGAGCAGGGCGAACTGGTTGGGGTGGCTATGGGTGCTCATGAACAAGCCTTCTGTGCACAGGGCAGCAGCATGCTGGATGGATATGACATGGTGTCGGCCGCCTCCTCAAATTCGAATGGCGCGATCATCGGGTCATTGCAAGCGGCTGGCCTCGGGAATTGCTCTCGTTCCGGACGCCCTCGAAGTGCCGCCTGGTGGCAAACACCGCGTCTGACAAGGCCTGACCCCGCCAGCGTACCAAGCGCTTGAGTGCGAAATCGAACAACAGCGGATTGTGGGCGCGCAATGTCTCCAGCGCCTCGGCATCGTCGGCCTGCAGCAGCCCGGCGCGCACCAGGTTGCCCAGCCGGTACAGCGGCCCGACGCCGGGCAGCGGATAGTCGGAGCCGTGCAGCAGACGGGCGTGCCAGTCCTGCCGCAGCAGGATCTGTTGCCAGACCTCGGGTCGGCGGTTGAACTGGAACAGCGCCGACACATCGCCCAACAGCAGGCCCTGCCAGGCCGGCTCGTCCAGCAGGCGGGCGAACAGCTCGAAGGCTGGCACCAGGCGCGGCCTGGCCAGATCCAGGTCCAGCGCCTGGCCCAGCGAGGCGCAATGCGCGACGATCACGCGCACGCCGGCGGCCAGGGGTGCGCGCACCAGCAGCGGGTTGCCCAGGTCCTCGCGCCCCGCGCCCGGCACGGCCTTCTCCTCGCCGCAATGCACGATAAGGGGCAGGCGCGCGGCGGCCAGGCGGGCGTAGAAGGGCGCCAGGCGGGCGTCGCGCAGATCGATGTTCATGCTGCTGGGCAGCCATTTCAACGCCACGGCGCCGGCCGCGATCGCGCCCTCCAGCTGCGCCAGCGCATCGGGCCGGTAGGGGTGGATGGAGGCCACCCAGGCAAAGCGGTCGGGCAGGGCCTGGGCGACCTCGGCAGCGTAGCGGTTGGGCACATGGAAGGTGGTCCATGCCGGGCGCGCCTGGCCCTGCGCGTCGATGGCTTCGTCGAAGGCATAGAGCAGCCAGCGCGCGCCGGCCGGGAAGCCCTGGGTGAGCTGCTGCAGGCGTTGCACATAGGCGCGGTCCACGCTGGGGGCATCGGACGGCACGCAAGCGCCGTTCATGATGACGCGGCGGCGCAGGCTCTCCACTGGGTGCCACCACTGCGTCATCTGCGCGTTGATGCGGCAGCCCGAGCCGGCATCGCCGGTGCCCAGCAGATGGGTGTGCACGTCCCACAGCTGGTCGGGGGCCAGGCCTTGCCAGCAGCGCTGCAGCAGGGCGCGTGCGTCGGGGCCGGGAGCACCTTGGCAGGGGTTGGCGAGCATGGCCCGGGCCGGTGGGCTGGTGAGCGCGCTGAACAGCCCGGCCGCCGCCGCGGCGCCACAACAGAGCAGGTGTCGTCTTTGCATGGGGCGGATGCTGTTCCTGGCGCGGTGCGATGTCTGCATCGGCCTGCGCCGGTGTCGCGGGCCGCGCCCGGCGGTAGCAAGATGCGCTACCGTGCCGGCATGAGTACCTCTTTCGCCCTCGTCGATCTCATCAAGGCCGAACTCAAGCAGGCGGGCATCAGCTATGCCGCGCTGGCCGTGGAGCTGAAGCTGTCGGAGTCCAGCGTCAAGCGCATGTTCGCGGCTGGCGGCGAGATGCCGCTGTCGCGTGTGGATGAGGTCTGCCGCGTGCTGAAGACCGACTTTGCCGAACTCGCGGCCCGCCTGGCGCAGCGCCAGCCGCAGCGCCGCGAGCTCACGCTGGCGCAGGAGCGCGCGGTGGTGGCCGACGCCAAGCTGCTGCTGACGGCGATCTGCTGCCTGAGCCAGTGGAGCGCCGAGCAGATCCTGGCCAGCTACCGCGTCAGCGAGGCCGAGCTGACGCGCTACCTGGCGCAGCTGGACCGCCTGGGCATCATCGAACTCAAGCCCCTGAACCGCTACAAGCTGCAGGTGGCCAAGACCTTCCGCTGGCGCCCGCAGGGGCCGGTGATGAACTTCTTCCGCGAGCAGGTGATGGGGGACTTCTTCTCAGGCGGCTTCGACGGCGAGGCCGAGCTGCTGATGCTGGTGCATGGCCAGCTGGGCCATGGCGCGGCGCGCGAGTTGAAGGAGCGGCTGCAGCGCGTGGCCGAGGACTTCGCGCGTCAGCATCTGCTGGACCAGCGGCTACCCGAGGCCGAGAAGCGCGCCTACAGCCTGGTGATGGGCATGCGCGCGTGGCTGTTCGAGCATTTCCGCCATCTGCAGCGCGCGCCTACCAGAACTGCCACTGCCGCGTCTGCACCACCCAGATCCCCAGCGCGCCGTTCGTGACCGCATGCGCCAGCACCGCGCACCAGAGCTTGCCGGTGCGGATGTAGAGCAGGGCATAGGCCAGGCCGGCGATGATGGCGGCCAGCCAGAGGGTGTGGGCCAGCATGAAGACGAAGGTGGAGAGGGCGATGGCCTTGAGCCCGACGCGCTGCGGCGCCACCGCCTCGAACTGCGGGCTTTCCAGCCAGCGCATCAGCCAGCTGCGCCAGAACAGCTCTTCCATCACCGGCACCAGCAGGGCCGCGCCCAGCCAGCGCACCAGCACCAGGGGCCAGATCAGCGCACCGCCGGCGTCCACCGGGAAGAAGCTGGCGGTGGGGCTGGTGAGCTGCATCCAGGGCGCGTCCAGCTCGATCCAGAGCGCAAACACCACCAGGCCGATGGCGGCGCTGAAGCCGGCCTCGCGCGCCGTGGGCAGGTTCTGGCGGTAGAGCTCGCCGTACTCGCGCCAGTACCAGGCCAGCAGGCCGCCGACGATGAGCAGGTTGAGGCTGTAGATCCAGCGCGCATCGAGGCCCGGCAGCTCCGGCAACATGCCCCGCAGGCCCAGCAGGGCCATGAAGGCGGCGAAGGGCAGGATGCGGGCGAGGGCGGCAGGGCTGGGAGGCATGGGATTAGCGCAGCGGGTCGCGCAGTTGCGCATTGTGCTCACCCAGGGCGGGCGCCAGGCTGCGTATCGACCCGGGGGTGTCGCTGAGCTTGGGGCAGATGCCAGGCACGTCCAGGCGCAGGCCGCCGGCGGTGGTGATGGTTTCGATCATCCGGCGTGCGCGGTAGTGCGGGTCTTCGGCAATGTCCCTGGCCGTGTAGATGCGGCCCACCGGCACGCGCGCGGCCTGCAGCAGCGCCACCACCTCGGCCACCGGGCGCTGCACGGTCCAGGCGGTGATGGCGGCGTCGAGCTCGTCGACGCGCGCGGCGCGGCCGGCGTTGCCGGCGAGGGTCGGGTCTTGCCCCAGGTCCTCCCGACCGATCGCCGTCATCAGGCGCTTGTAGATCGAATCGCCGTTGCCGCCGATCACCACCTGGCCGTCGGCGCAGCGGTAGGCGTTGCTGGGCGCGATGCCCGGCAGGGCCGAGCCGGCGGGCTGGCGCACCGCACCGAAGGCGCTGTACTCGGGCAGCAGCGACTCCATGCAGTTGAACACCGCCTCGTAGAGCGCCACGTCGATCTCCTGGCCGCGGCCGGTGCTGGCGCGCGCCTGCAGCGCCAGCAGCACGCCGATCACGCCGTGCAGGGCCGCCAGCGTGTCGCCCAGGCTGACGCCGGCGCGCACCGGGGGCCGGCCGGGCTCGCCCATCAGGTGGCGCAGGCCGCCCATGGCCTCGGCCACCACGGCAAAGCCGGGCAGGTCGCGGTAGGGGCCGGTTTGGCCGTAGCCGCTGATGCGCAGCATGATCAGGTGCGGGTTGGCGGCGCTCAGGCCTGCGTAGTCCAGCCCCCATTCCTCCATCAGGCCGGGGCGGAAGTTCTCGATCAGCACATCGGCCTCGGCGGCAAGGCGGCGCGCGATGGCGCGGTCGGCCGGCTCGCGCAGATCCAGGGTGATGCTCTGCTTGTTGCGGCTCTGCACCTGCCACCAGACGCTTTCACCCTCGTGCAGCATGCGCCACTGGCGCAGCGGGTCGCCCCCGGGTGAGTCAGAGCTCGCGGGTGGCTCCACCTTGATGACCTCGGCGCCGAAATCGCCCAGGGTCTTGCCGGCAAAGGGGCCGGCGATGAGCTGGCCGAGTTCGAGGACTTTCAGGCCGGTGAGGGGGCCGTTCTTGAGTGCGTCGTGCTGGTTCATGCGGAGGCGAGGTGTTGTTGTAGGGCCTGGATCGCGTAGCGCACCTTGGCGGGCTGGGCGTCGCGTTGCGGGGTGAGGGCGTAGATGGGCAGGGGCGGCAGCTGCAGGCCGGGCATGAGCGGCAGCAGGCGGCCCGCCTGGCTGGCCTCGCGCACATCGTCATGGCCCAGCATGGCCAGGCCCAGGCCGGCTTCGCAGAGCTGCTGCAGGCTGAGCTGGTTGTTGCTGCTGGCGCGCGGGCTGATGCGCAGGGTCTGCGGAGCTTCCTGGCCCTGCTGCAGATGGAGGGTGTGGACGCTGTCGGTGCCGGGGCGCAGGGCCAGCCAGTCGTGCCGGGTGAGGTCGGAAACATTGGCCGGCACACCATGGCGGGCCAGATAGGCCGGGGCGGCAAAGAGGGACAGGGCCTGTGCGCCGATGCGCTGCGCCACCCAGCTGCTGTCGGGCAGGCGGCCGAAGCGGATGGCGAGGTCGATGCGCTGGGCCACCAGATCGGTGAAGCCATCCTCCACCTCCAGATGCAGGCTGAGGCCCGGGTGGGCGGCCAGCAGCGGCGCCAGGGCCGGCCCGAGCTGGCGTGCAAAACCCACCGGGCAGGCGATGCGCAGCTCGCCCTCGGGGGCATCGCGCAGCTGCAGCAGCTGGGCCTGCGCCCCCTGCGCGGCCGCCAGCATGGCGGCGCAGCCCGCGTGGAAGCGCGCCCCCGCGGGCGTGAGGCTGAGCTTGCGGGTGGAGCGGTGCAAGAGCGTCACGCCCATATCGCGCTCGAGCGCGCGCACCTGCTGGCTCACCGCCGAGGTGGTGGTCTTGAGACGCTTGGCGGCGGCCACAAAGCTGCCCTGGTCCACCACCGTGGCCAGCACCGCCATGCGCTTGAGTTGGTCGAGCATGTAGATGATCTAAACAATGGATGGTGATTTTGAGGACTTATGCGGTGATTGTGAAGTCCATAAAGTTCAGGCATCGCAACAAGCGCCCGCCGGCCCACCGGCCAGGGCAGACACAGGACTCTTATGAAGATCGCTCTGATTGGTGCCACCGGTTTCGTCGGCTCGGCCGTGTTGAAGGAATTGCTTGCGCGTGGACACCAGGTGGTGGCCTTGTTGCGCGAGCCATCCAAATGGGCACCGCAGGCCGGCGTGGAGGCACGCCAGGCCGATGTGCTGCAGCCCGATTCGGTGGCCGCCGCGGTGCGCAGCGTGGACGCGGTGGTGAGCGCCTACAACGCCGGCTGGACCAACCCGAATCTGTATGAAGAATTCTTGCGCGGCTCGGCCGCCATCAACGCCGGCCTCAAGCAGGCCGGCGTGAAGCGCCTGATCGTGGTGGGCGGCGCCGGCAGCCTGTTCGTGGCAGCGGGCGTGCAGCTGGTGGACACGGCGGAGTTCCCCGCGCAGTGGAAGCCCGGCGCGCTGGCGGCGCGCGAGGCGCTGAACCGCATCCGTGCAGAGAATGAACTGGACTGGAGCTTTGTCTCGCCCCCGGCGCATCTGGAGCCGGGCGAGCGCCGCGGCAGCTACCGCCTGGGCCGGGACGAGTTGCTGGCCGACGCCGAGGGCCATTCGCACATCTCGGTCGCCGACCTGGCGCTGGCCATCGTCGACGAGCTGGAGGCGCCCAAGCACCTGCAGCAGCGCTTCACCCTGGCCTATTGATCAAACCGCGCGCTGCTCCAGCACGAAGTTGGCGCCGTCGTACTGGCCCAGCTTCTCCACCAGATAGGGCAGGCAGGCCTGCAGATCGTCGTGCAGGGTGAAGGGCGGGTTGGCGATGAACATGCCGCTGCCCAGCATGCCGAAGCCGCGCTCGTCGGGCTGGTCCACGGTCAGGCGCACATGCAGCCAGCCCTTCTTGGCCGCGGCGTCGGCCGAGGCCTTGAGGCGCTGCGCCAGCTGGGTGGATTCCAGTAGCGCCAGCTGCGGATACCAGATCATGAAGACGCAGTCCGGGAAGCGCTGCAAGCCCTCGCGCAGGGCGGCCAGCACCTTGGCGTAGTCGGTCTTGATCTCGTAGGGCGGGTCCATCAGCACCACGCCGCGGCGCGAGGGTGGCGGCAGCTCGCCCTTCAGCGAGGCAAAGCCGTCCTTGTCGCTCACCTGGGTGTTGGGCCGGGTGGAGAGATAGGTGTCGAGGATGCGGAAATCGGTGGGGTGCAGCTCGTAGCAGCGCAGGCGGTCCTGCTCGCGCATCAGCAGATTGGCGATGGCGGGCGAGCCGGGGTACTGGCGCAGCTGACCATCGGTGTTGAACTGGCGCACCAGGTCCACGTAGTTGGCCAGCGGCGCCGGCAGGTCCTTGGCGTCGTAGAGGCGCGCCACGCCGCTGCTGTATTCGCCCTTCTTCTGGGCGTAGCGGCCCTCGATCGAATAGCCGCCGGCACCGGCGTGGGTGTCCACCAGGGTGTAAGGCTTTTCCTTTTCGCCCATGTAGCGCAGCACCTGCGTGAGTACCAGGTGTTTGAGGACGTCGGCATGGTTGCCGGCGTGGAAGGCGTGTCGGTAAGCAAGCATGTGCGGACTGTAGCGCTTCAGCCCTGCTGGAGGGCGCCGGGATCGCGTGCCGGGCCGCTCAGGGCGACGCTGTGGCGGGGATGTTCGTACTGCCGGCGCGGCGTCAGGTCCGGTTCCGCTGTTTCAGGCAAGAGCATGGCCCGGCCGCGCAGGGTGGACTCGGGCCGCAGGCGATAGTCGTGATCCGCGGGCTGCCGAAACTCTTCCAGGTCCACCACATGGTTGCCGCGCATCGTCCAGCCATCCCGACTTGGCATGCGTGAATTGCCGGCAAACAGGTTGTTGAACAGCTGCACCGTGGGTGCTTGCAAGGGGGGCCGGCTCGGGCTGACGCGCAAATAGGTGCCGCCGAACAGGCGCTGGTCGATCACCGTGTTGTGGACCAGGTGCAACTCGTTGACGGGCCAGCGATAGCCTTCCACGCCATAGCTGATGATGTGCGCGTTCTCTGTCTGCGCGCCCTGTTGGATGAGGTTGCCCAGCACCACGGCTACGCCGCCATTGGGAAACTCCAGTTCGTAGCTGGCCGCACCGCCGCTTTCATCGGTGATGCGGTTGTAGAGCACTTCGTTGCGCGCCGCGCGACTCTTCAGCAGCTGGCCGATCTGGGCATGGTGGAAATAGCAGCCTTGCACGCGCAAGGACGCAATCTGGCCGACATAGACGTTGTGGTTCTGACCGTCGCGGCGGAGGATGTGGCCGAACTCGCAGTTCTGCAGCTCGAGCCGGCTGTCGGGCTCGTTGTTGGTGAGCACCCCCGTTTCATTGCCGGCGAACACGCAATCCCTGATCAACAGGCTGCCGCTGTCCATGCGCACACCGGCACCGTTGAGGTCGGGGACCTGGGCATCGTGGAAGTCGAAGCCTTCGATCAAGACCTGCTCACCCGCCACCACAAAGATGCCCTTGCCGCGCACGGCGGCACCAGCCGCGCGTAGGCGTACACGCCCGCCCACGGCGCGCAGCTGCAGCTGGCTTTGCGGCCAGTAGGCGACGTCGGCCAGGTAATCCCCGGCATCCACCTCGACGAGGCAGCCATCGCCTGCCAGACGGGCAGCATCCGCCAGCGATTTCACATCCCGGCCGGGGCCTACGCGCAGAATCTGTCGCGCCTGTGGCGCGCCGTGGCCGGCCGCAGTGGCGGGTCGCACATGCCAGCCGCTGCCAACGGCCAGCAGCTGGCCGACGAAGGCCCGGCGGTGCGAGTTAGCACAGTTCATGAGCGACTGCAGGGGTGAGCAATGCGGCGCAGTCTAGCGCTCGCCTTCTGCCAACACCGCCCGCGCTCAGCAGCTGACCTGGATACATTGCCTGTCTGTCCGATTCCTCAGCCCGCCCTGACCCCGCCATGCCCAGCTTGTTCGACCCCATCCAGATCGGCGACCTCGCCCTTGCCAACCGCATCGTCATGGCGCCGCTGACGCGCAGCCGCTCCAAGGGCCTGCTGCCCGGTGAGCTGGCGGTGGAGTATTACCGCCAGCGCGCCAGCGCCGGCCTGATCATCAGCGAGGGCACCCAGGTGGCGCCCGAGGGCCAGGGCTATCTGGACACCCCCGGCATCCACACGCCCGCGCAGATCGCCGCCTGGCGCAAGGTCACCGACGCCGTGCATGCCGCGGGCGGCAAGATCGCCGCCCAGCTCTGGCATGTGGGCCGCATCTCGCATGTGGTGTTCCAGCCCGAGGGCCGCGCGCCGGTCTCGTCCACCGCGCGCCCAGCGCATGGCAAGACCTTCACCGCCGAGGGCTTTGTGCCGATCTCGGCACCGCGCGCGCTCGGGGCCGACGAGGTGCCCGCCATCATCGCGGCCTTTGTGCATGGCGCGCGCTGCGCCATGGAGGCGGGCTTCGATGCGGTCGAGGTGCATGGCGCGAACGGCTATCTGCTCGACCAGTTCATGCGCGACAGCATCAACGACCGCCAGGATGCCTATGGCGGCAGCATCGCGAATCGCGCGCGCCTGACGGTGGAGGTGATGACGGCGATCGTCCAGGCCATCGGCGCCGGCCGCACGGGCCTGCGCCTGAGCCCGGTGACGCCGGTCAACGACGCTGGGCAGGACAGCGATCCGCAGGCCTTGTTCAACCATGTGGCCGAGCAGCTGGCGCCGCTCAAGCTTGCCTTCCTGCACATCATCGAGGGCCAGACCGGCGGCGCGCGCGACATCGCCGCCTTCGACTACCGGGCCATGCGCGAGCGTTTCGGCGGCCCCTGGATGGTCAACAACGGCTACAACCGCGAGATGGCCCTGAAGGCCGTGGCCGAGGGCCAGGCGGACCTGGTGTCCTTTGGCCGCGACTTCATCTCCAACCCGGACCTGGTGCGCCGCCTGCGCCTGAACGCGCCGCTGCAGCCGCTGGACCGCGCCACGCTGTACGGCGGCGACGCCCACGGCTATACCGACTATCCGAGCCTGGCCGCCTGAGTCGATTTCAAGTATGCTTTAGATATATTTATATCGAAAGCCTGCTTGTGAACCAGCTTCAAGCCCTGGCGGCGCGGCGCGCGCGCGTGTTCGCCGCGATCGGCGATGCCGCGCTGCTGCTGCCCAACAGCCATCTGCCGCAACGTGAGGACGATGCCAGCCGCTATCACGGCTGGCGCTATGGCTACGAGGCCTGGCGGCCCGACAGCGACTTCTACTACCTCAGCGGCTTCGAGGAGCCCGAGTCGCTGCTGCTGCTGATCGGTGGCGCCACGCCGCGCAGCATCCTGTTCTGCCGGCCGCGCGATGCGGCGCTGGAGCAATGGAATGGCCGCCGCCTGGGACCCGCCGCCGCGGCCGCGGCCCTGGGCCTGGATGAGGCCTACCCGATCGCCGAGTTGGAGCAGCGCCTGCCCGAGCTGCTGAAGGGCCAGCGCAGCCTGCACTATCCCTTCGGCGTGGATGCGGGCCGCGACCAGCGCATCTTTGCCGCGCTCAATACCCTGCGCGGTGCGCGTGCGATCCGCCAGGGCAGTGTCTTCCCCATCGCCCTGCACGACCCGCGCGCGCTGCTGCACGAGATGCGCGTGATCAAGGACGAGGCCGAGATCGCCCTCATGCACGAGGCCGCACAGATCTCCGGCGCGGCGATGACGCGCGCGATGCGCTTTGCCCGGCCGGGCCAGTACGAGTACGAGGTGGAGGCCGAGCTCCTGCATGAGTACCGGCGCCGCGGCGCGCGCGGGCCGGCCTACAACCCCATCGTGGCCGGCGGCGCCAATGCCTGCATCCTGCATTACGTCGAGAACAAGATGCGGCTCAACGATGGCGAGCTGCTGCTGATCGATGCCGGCTGCGACTTCCAGGGCTATAACGCCGACATTACGCGGACCCTGCCGATAGGGCGGCGCTTCAACGGCCTGCAACGCGAGCTCTACGAGATCGTGCTGGGCGCGCTGGACCAGGGCATCGCCACGCTGCAGGTGGGTGAATCGCTGGAGCGCCTGCACCAGACCCATGTGCGCGGCGTCAGCCAGGGCCTGCTGGACCTGGGCCTGCTGCAGGGCAGCCTGGACGGCGTGCTGGAGAGCAAGGCCTATCTGCGCTTTCTGATGTGCGGCACCGGCCATTACCTGGGCCTGGACACGCACGACGCCGGCCGCTATCACCTGCCCGATGGCTCATGGCGCCCGGCCCAGGCCGGCATGGTGCTGACGGCCGAGCCGGGCATCTACATCAGCCCGGCCGCCGACATCCCCGAGCGCTACTGGCACATCGGCGTGCGCATCGAGGACGATGTGCTGGTGACGGCCGCCGGCCCGGAGCTGCTGACCGGCCAGGTGCCCAGGCGCATCGCCGATATCGAAGCCTTGCGCGATTAGCCCTTCATCCTGGCGCGGAACAGCTCGGGGATGGACAACTCGCGCGGCCCCGGCAGCAGCTCGAAAGTCTCGCCGGCGGCCAGCTCGCCGGGGATCTTCACCGCCAGGTAGAAGCCGCACCAGAGGCTTTGCGCCATCAGCTTGGCTGCCTTGTTGAAGCCCATCACGGCGTTGAACTTGAAGCAGGGGAAGCGCGGCTCGCTCACCAGCAGCTCGACGCCGCCGGCAAAGCGCAGGGTGTCGCCGACGAAGGCGTCCTTCTCGAGCAGGCCGCTGAGGGTGAGGTTCTCGCCCAGCGATCCGGGCGGCAAGACCTGGCCCCAGGCCGCCACCTGAGCCTGGGCGCGCACCGTCTGCCAGAACTCGTAATGCTCGCTGGGATAGGCGTAGACGGCCTTGGACAGGCCGCCGTGCACGCTGGGGTCGGCCTGCTCGTCGCCCTCGAGGCCGAGGGTGGCAAGCGCCACGGCGCCGCCGCGCGGCGTCTTGCGGATGCCGGTAAGCACGCTGCGGCCATCGATGTCCATCGCGCTGGCGCGGCCGGTGTTCAGGCTGAGTAGCTTCATGGGCGGGGTTCGGGTGGGTTGTGGGCGGCGGCATTGTCGCCAGCAGCTGCGCCACCGCCGGAGGCAGCCAGGGCCTGGGCGGCACGCAGCTCCGTGATGTCGACGCTGGTGGCCAGCACGCAGGGCTGGCCCTGGTAGTCGAGCAGCACGGCGTCGACCAGCGAGTGCAGCAGCCTGCCGCTGCTGCTGCGCACCTGGCCTTGCAGGGAGCGCACCCGGCCGTCGCGCTTGAGCAGCTCATTGAACTGCGCCTGATCGGCCGGCAGCAGGCCCACGCCGAGGCTGGACAGGCGCTTGCCGAGCAAGGCCTCGCGCGGCAGCTCGTAGCGCTGGCAGAGGCGCTCGTTGACCTCCAGCACCTCGCCCGTGTCGGCGCGCGCCAGCACCGCGGACACCGGCGAGGCGTGGAACAGCGCGCTGAACAGGGCCTGGTGCTGGCGGGCCTCGGCGAGCGCCTGCTCGCGGGCACGCTCGCGGTCGAAGTTGTCGAGCGCGAACGACACGTCGGACACCATCTCGTCGAGCAGGGCGAGCAGCGCCTCATCAAAGAAGCCGGCTTCCGGCGCCAGCAGGCTCAGCGCACCGATCGGCTGGCCGGCGCGGCGCAGCACCAGCGCGGCCATGGCTTCGACCCCGGGCGGTATCAGGGGCGCCGCGGGCTGCAGCAGCTGCGGGTCCTGCATGGCCCGGTTGCTGATCACATGGCGGTTCTGCGAGATCGCCTGGGTGCTCAGCGAGCTGGCGCCGAAGCGCGACTGCAGCGCCCAGCGCTGCGGCACGCCCGGCATCAGCAGCTCCGCCGGCCCATGCAAGGCGGTGCGCACGAATTCCTTGCCGTCCAGCAGGACCACGCTGGCCAGACTGGCGTGGCCGGTTTCGACGCAGATGCGGCACAGCCCGGCATACAGCGCCGGCACGTCGGCGGCGCCGTGCACGATCAGCTGATTGGTCTCGGACAATGCCTTGTAAAAGCGCTGCAGGCGCAGGCGTGCCGCCAGGGCATGCGCCTGCTCGTCGGCATAGCGACGCCACAGGCCGTAGGCCATGGCCGCCCCCAGGGCGCCGGTGCCGAGCAGCAGGCCCAGCGTCAGCCAGGCGGTGCGCGCCAGCGCGTCCTGGCCATCCTCGGATTGCTGGCGCGCCACCACCAGCTGCACATCGGCGAGTTCGCTCAGCAGCCGCCCCAGCGGCAGATCGGCCTGGCGCAGTTCGCCTTGCAGTTGCCGGGCGGCTTCCGTCATCGCATCGCCGCGCGGCAGGCCGGCCAGCTTGTCGGCCTGCGCCAGCACGCGGGCCAGCAGCGGCTCGGCGCGCGCCACCAGCTGGCGCTCGCGCTCGACCAGCTGGGTGCGCTTGTACTCGGCCCAGTCGCGGCGGGCGGCCTGGTTGTTCGCGGTGAGCTCCCTGCGTGCGCGCTCGACGTCGTCGCCCTCGAGGAGGCGGCCGACGCTCAGCAGGTTCGCCGCCAGCAGGTTCTGCTGTATGCGCTGCAGCTGCTGCATCGGCAACAGCCGGTCTGCATAGAACGAATCCAGGCTGGCTGATAGCTGGCGCAAGCGCCACAGCCCCCCGGCGCTGAGCAGCGTCATGGCCGCGACGATGGCGACGAGCAATGCCGTCAAACGCCACTTGATGTCCAGACCCTTCACGCTGCTGCAATCTCCTGATGCGGTGGCGCGATTGTGATCGCAGTCCCGGAGGCGTCCGTTCGTGACAAATGTCGCCCAAAGCACGATTGCCGATAAGGGCCCCCGGAAGTGCGCATGAACTCATTCGGGAAATGCATAACCACGCCTGCTCGGGTGGTTACGGCATGGTTACATTGGGGTGACAATCCACTGTTCGGGCTCTTCACCGAGGCCCGGAACCCCGCCGGCCTCATCCAGGTCCGGCGTGCCTTCAGAGCAAGCTGCCCCATCTCAGGTAGTGCAATGAGCGGCATTGGGCCAGGCCCGGCCCGCGACGCCCGTCTTCCACGACGCCGGCAGCCGCCCTCCGAGCTTGGCCCAATTCTGCTTTTTATATTGAATGGGACTTGCCATGAACCAACCCGTGATGGAAGGGCTGCGCCTGAACGTGCCGGCCTATGTGAAGCACCAGCGCCTGATCGCCTGGGTGGCCGAGATCGCCGCGCTGACCCAGGCCCGCGATGTCTATTGGTGCGATGGCAGCCAGGAAGAGTACGACCGCCTGTGCCAGCAACTGGTGGATGCGGGCACCTTCAAGAAGCTCGATCCCGTCAAGCGCCCCAACAGCTTTCTGGCCTGCAGCGACCCCAGCGACGTGGCGCGCGTGGAAGACCGCACCTTCATCTGCTCGGCCAAGCAGGAAGACGCCGGCCCGACCAACAACTGGATGGCCCCGGCCGAGATGCGCGCCCTGCTGCAGACCGGCGAGAACGCCCTCTTCAAGGGCGCGATGAAGGGCCGCACGCTGTACGTCGTGCCCTTCAGCATGGGCCCGATCGGCTCGCACATCGCGCATATCGGCGTGGAGCTGTCGGACAGCCCCTATGTGGCGGTGAACATGCGCATCATGACCCGCATGGGCCGCGCCGTGCTGGACGTGCTGGGCAGCGATGGCGCCTTCGTGCCCTGCGTGCACACCGTGGCCGCGCCGCTGGAAACCGGCCAGGCCGACGTGAAGTGGCCCTGCAACAAGACCAAGTACATCGTCCATTACCCCGAGACGCAGGAAATCTGGTCCTACGGCTCCGGCTACGGCGGCAATGCGCTGCTGGGCAAGAAATGCTTCGCGCTGCGCATCGCCTCGACGATGGGCCGCGACCAGGGCTGGCTGGCCGAGCACATGCTGATCCTGGGCCTGACCTCGCCCGAGGGCAAGAAGTACCACTTTGCCGCCGCCTTCCCGAGCGCCTGCGGCAAGACCAATTTCTCCATGCTGATCCCGCCCCAGACCTTCAAGGGCTGGAAGGTCACCACGGTGGGCGACGACATCGCCTGGATCAAACCGCACAGCGATGGCCGCCTTTACGCCATCAACCCCGAGGCCGGTTACTTCGGCGTGGCGCCCGGCACCAACACGCTGACCAACTTCAACTGCATGGCCAGCCTGCACCGCGACGTGATCTTCACCAACGTGGCGCTCACCGATGATGGCGACGTGTGGTGGGAATCGATGACCGAGACCCCGCCCGAGCACCTGATCGACTGGCAGGGCAAGGACTGGACGCCGGCCATCGCCAAGGAAACCGGTGCCAAGGCCGCGCACCCGAACGCACGTTTCACCGTGGCCGCCACCAACAACCCGGCGCTGGACCCGGATTGGAACAACCCCGAGGGCGTGGCCATCGACGGCTTCATCTTCGGCGGCCGCCGCTCCACCACCGTGCCCCTGGTGACCGAGGCGCGCGACTGGGTGGAAGGCGTCTACATGGCCGCCACCATGGGCTCCGAGACCACCGCTGCGGCCGCCGGCCAGCAGGGCGTGGTGCGTCGCGACCCCTTCGCCATGCTGCCCTTCATGGGCTACAACATGGCCGACTACTTCCAGCATTGGCTGGATCTGGGCAAGAAGCTGCAAGCCCCGGGTGCCACCCTGCCCAAGATCTACTGCGTCAACTGGTTCCGCAAGGGCCCCGACGGCAAGTTCGTCTGGCCCGGCTATGGCGAGAACATGCGCGTGCTGAAGTGGATGCTGGACCGCGTGACCGGCAGCCAGTCGGGCGAGGAGCATGCCTTCGGCGTGACCCCGCGCTACGAGGACATCAACTGGGACGGCCTGGCCTTCAGCAAGGAGCAGTTCGACGTCGCCACCCGCATCGACAAGGCCGACTGGGCCGCCGAGCTGAAGCTGCACGACGAGCTCTTCGCCCAGCTGGCCTACCACCTGCCAACCGAGCTGCCGGCCACCAAGGCCAGGATCGAGGCGCGTCTGGCGGCCGAATAAGGCCCGGCATGGCGGCTCGCGCCGCCACGCACGCACAAAAAAGCCCGCTCATTGAGCGGGCTTTTCTTTTGCCGGGCCGGTGCCTGCGATCAGTCGCGACGGCAGTTGGCGGCGCGCAGTTCGGCGGCAAACGAGGGCATGCTCTGCTCGTATTCCTGGGCCAGGGCCAGCAGTTCGCGCTCGGCGCGGGCTTCGGCGGCGGCGGCCAGGCGGGCCTTGACCGAAGCGATCAGGCTCAGCCACAGGCGTGCGCCGATGGAGGTGAACGAGGCGCCGTGGCTCACAGTACGGTAGGACGGCAGACCGAAGGTTTGGGTAGCGACGCTCATGGCGGTTCCTTGCGTTGATGACTCTGTTGGAGTCGATGGCGAGAGTATCGGGTTAACCCTAGACATGAGGCAAATGAATTGTCTGAATTTGCTATATAAATAGCGCGAATATGAGTTTCCGAAACCTCGACCTCAATCTGCTGCGCGTCTTCGACGCGGTGATGGCCGAGCGCAACCTCACGCGCGCGGCCGAGCGCCTGGCGATGAGCCAGCCGGCGGTGAGCCATGCGCTCAAGCGCCTGCGCGAGGCCCTGGGAGAGGAGCTCTTCGTGCGCCAGGCCTTCGGCATGAAGCCCACCTCGCGCGCCGAAGGCCTGTGGCCCGAGGTGCGCCATGCGCTCGAGCGCCTGCGCGCCGTGCTGGACCCGAGCGAGTTCGACCCGCAGGCCGAGGACTACACCTTCCAGATCGCGATGGCCGACGCCACCGCCGCCCTGGTGCTGCCGCCGCTGGTGGCCGATCTGGAGGGCTCGGGTGCGCATGCCCGCATCCATGTGTTGCCGCTCACCACGCGCGACCCGCGCGGCCTCCTGGAGCAGGGCGAGGCCGATTTCGCGCTGGGCTACTTCCCGAACGCGGTGGCGGCCCTGCAGGCGCAGGGGCCGATGGCCTCGATACGCCAGCACCGCCTCTACGACAGCGCCTACGTCTGCGTGATGCGCCGCGGCCATCCCCTGGCCGGCGCGCCGCTGACGCTGGACGGCTACTGCGCCGCCCACCATCTGCTGGTGAGCTTTTCGGGGCGGCCGCACGGCTTCGTCGACGAGGCCCTGGCGGCGATGAACCGCAGCCGCCGCATCGTGCTGACGGTGAACCAGTTCTTTACCGCGGGCCGCATCGTGGCGCAGTCCGATCTGCTGACGGTGCTGCCGGCCTCCTTCGTGGAGGCGACCGGCTACAAGCAGGACCTGGTCGAGCAGCCCCTGCCGATTGCGCTCTCGCCGGTGCATGTGGACATGCTCTGGCATCTGCGCAACGAGGACCGCAGCGCGCAGCGCTGGTTGCGCGGGCGGCTGATCGCCGCGGCGGCCCAAGCGGCCACAAACACGGCGACAATCGGGCGATGAGCAAGACTGCCGACCTGACCGATGCCGAGTTCGAAGAACTCGATGAATTGCTGGCCACCACGCCGGCCCCGCTGCAAGCCCTCGATGCCTCCATGCTCGACGGCTACCTCTGTGGCGTGCTGGTGCAACCCCGCCTGATCGAGATCGACGAGTGGCTGCCCAATATCTTCGACTATGACGGCGGCCTGCTGCCCGAGAGCGTCGATCCCGCCTGGCTGGCGCGCATCCGGGAACTGGTGGCGCGCCGCCATGCCGCGCTGAACCGCGCCATGGTGGAAGACGGCTGGTTCGACCCCGTCGTGCTGGACCTCGACGAGCAGGCCCCGGTGGACCCGCCGCCCCCCGAGGGCGAGGACGCCGAGCAGGCTCAGGCGCGCGCCACCTACGAAGCCATGGGCCCGATCTCGCGCACCCTGATGCCCTGGGTGGCGGGCTTCCAGCACGCCGCGCTGTGCTTCCCCGAACTTAGCGAGATGGACGATGACGCGGTGATGGCCTCGCTGGCCCGCCTGTACCGCCATCTGCCGGCCGAGACGCCGGAAGAGAAGGAAATCGTCGCCACCCTGGACCGCGAGCATCCGCTCAAGGATCTGGACGATGCGATCGAGGAGCTGGTGGTGACCGTGGCGGACCTTTGCGACCTCACCGAAGCGCACCGCTACAAGGTGGAGAGCATCCGCCGCGACATGCCCAAGGTCGGCCGCAACGATCCCTGCCCCTGCGGTTCCGGCCGCAAGTACAAGCAGTGCCACGGCGCCAACTGACGCCCGGCTGATGCGTTTGCAACTGCTCTCGGACCTCCACCTGGAGACCGAGACCTTCGAACCCCGGCCCGCACCCGGCGCCGAAGCCCTGGTGCTGGCCGGCGATGTGGACAGCGGCTGGCGCGGGCTGGAAGCCTTCAAGGGCTGGCCGGTGCCGGTGCTGTTCGTGCCCGGCAACCACGAGTACGACGGCCGCGATGTCGACGAGGCACGGCGTGGCTTGCGTGCGCTCTCCGACCGCCTGGGCTTTCTGTGGCTGGACGAGACCGAGCTGCTGCTGAGCGATGGCCAGGGCCGGCAGCTGCGCTTTCTGGGCAGCACGCGCTGGAGCGACTTCGAGGTTTTCGGTGCCGCGCAGCGCGAACGCACCATGCGCGCGGCGGGCTACTTCCAGCGCGTCATGGCGGCCTCGCGTGCGGGTCAGCCCTTCGACGCCGAGGCGGTGCGCGCCGAGGCCCTGCGCTGCAAGGCCTGGCTGCGCGAGAGCTTGCAGCGGCCGCCGGCCGGCGTTGCCGCGACCGTGGTGGTGACGCATTTCGCGCCCAGCCTGAAGAGCGCCGACCCGCGCTATGGCCGCCAACCCGGCACCGGCAGCTTCTGCAACAACGACGAAGACCTGCTGCCGCTGGCCGATCTCTGGCTGCACGGCCATCTGCACTGCCGCTACGACTATCGTTTCGACCATGGAACGGGCAGCACCCGCGTGGTCTGCAATGCGCGCGGCCTGGCGCACAAGGGTGAATCGCAGGGCTGCGATGCGCTGTTCTGTGTGGACGTCTAGCCACGCTGTCTTGAGCGGCGTCAAGGAGGGCGGGCCGCGCTGTGCCAGACTGAACATGGTGGGCCTGCGTTCAGGCCCGGACGCAAGGAGAGGCCATGAAGATTCTGATCGCTGTCGACGGCAGCAGTTATTCCAAGCGCATGCTGGCCTATCTGGCCGCCCACGACGAATGGCTGGGCGATGCCCATCGCTACACCGTCGTGCATGCCGTGGCGGCGATTCCGCCGCGCGCCGCGGCGGTGCTCGACAAGGCCGTGCTCAAGGGCTATTACGAGGATGAAGCCGAGAAGGTGCTGAAGCCCATTCGCAGCTTCTTCGACAAGCAGCGCATCAAGGCCGAGTTCGTCACCAAGGTCGGCCCCGCGGCCGAAGCCATTTCGGCACTGGCCGGCAAGGGCAAGTTCGAAATGGTAATGATGGGCTCACATGGCCACAGCAGCATTGGCAACCTGGTGCTGGGCTCGGTGGCGACCAAGGTGATGTCGCAATGTGAAGTGCCGGTGCTGCTGATCCGCTGAACGTCGGCCCGCGCTCGCGATGAGCGCGGCGTGGCGTCAGGAGCTGCGGCGAGAGAGCCAGGCCAGCGGCGATTCGGTCGCGGTCTTGGCGCGCTCGGACTCCAGCTCGTAGCTGGGCGCGCGGTAGTCCTGCAAGCCGGCATCGCCTTCCAGTGTGGCCTCCATGCCGAAAGCGGTGCCCAGATCGGCGGGCTCGGGGACATGGTGGGCGACCGGGGTGCGACGGAAGAAGCGCAGTGCTGGAGCGAATCGCATATCACACCTCGACAGGGCTGGATTCAGGAAGGCATGGCCCTAGTGTGCGCCGGACGCTGCCGCTACAAATCCCCAAATTGGGTGGTCATGTCCGCTTAGTTGGAAAAAACGCACGGCGCGTAAGACTTTGTGAAAGCCACTGCCAACGGGGCCGTCCTGCCGGGGCGGCGCAAAGACATCACTACCCACCAACGTAGGATTTGCCACGGCCTTGCATCTGACTATGCTCGGCCTCCCGATGTGACTTGTTCACGGCTCAAGGGCCGCCTCATGAATCTGCCTGTTCTCAAATGTGTGGCTGCCACCGTCATCGCCTCGACGGTGGGCAGCGCGGCCTGGCTGGCCAGCCAGTTGCCTGGCATGGACGCCGCTTCTGGCCTGCATCTGGCCGATGCCGCTCAAGCCGAGCGCCGCTTGGCCTTGCCGCCGGGGCCGGCCGCGTCCGAACCCTCGGCCGGCCCGAGCGCGCGCTGAGCGCCACTGGCCAAGGCCTGGCCGATCTGATCCAGCAAGGCCACCCGCAAGGGCGCGGATACCAGCTCCGAGCCCAGCTTCCATTGATGCCAGTAGAGCGTGACGTCCACGCTCAGCTCGGGCCTCAAGGCCACCAGCTCACCGCTTCTTAGCAGGCTGCGCACCTGCAACTCGGGCACCACGCCGATGCCCCAGCCCATGCACACGGCGCGCACGCGCGCCTCGCTGGAGGGCACATAGCGCTCCTGCAGCCGCGGCGCCTTCACGCCAAAGGCCTTGCTGACCCATTGCACCTGATCGTCGTCCTTGCGGTTGAAGACCAGGAAGGGCGCCTGCGCAAAATTGGCCGCGGTCAGCCCCTGGGGCAGGCGCTCGCGCAGAAAGGCTGGGCTGGCCACGGCGATGTAGCGCATCAGCCCCAGCGGCCGCACCAGGCAGCCGCGCAGGGCCAGCTTGACGGTGCTGACACAGCCCAGCACCTCGCCCTGGCGCAACCAGTCGTGCGTGAAGTCCTGGTCGTCGACGATCAGTTCCAGGCCGAAGCCCTCCTGCAGCCCCGCCTGCACCAGCGGGTCCAGCGCCGGCAGCACCCAGGTGGCCAGGCTGTCTGCATTCACCGCGATGGCGATGCGCTCATGGGGCGCCACGCGCGTGCCCAGCTCGCGCGCCACGTCGGTGCGCAGGGCCTGCAGCTGGCGTGCAAAGCGCAGCAGCACCTTGCCCGGCTCGGTCAGGCGCAGCGGGCGCGAGCGCACCACCAGCAACTGGCCCACCTGAGCCTCCAGGCTGCGCAGGCGCTGCGATACCGCGCTCTGCGTGATGGCCAGGCGCTGGGCGGCGCGCTCGAAGCTGCGCTCATCGGCCAGCGCGGCCAGGCAATCGAGGCCGGCGGAGTCCAGGTCTTTCATAAGTATTTCTAATGTAAGACTAGAAATATGAATGTGGCTTCTGATAAACACGGAGCTTGATGACAATCCGCCGTCCCCTGATCTTGGTCAACGCAGCGCTCCAGTACGGAGCCGCCTTGGCCGAAACACAGATAGCCCTGGGTTCGCTGTAGGAGTCCCACATGAAAGTCGTCGTTCTGGGTGCCGGCATCATCGGCGTGAGCACCGCCTGGTATCTGCTGGAGCAAGGCCATGAGGTCACGGTGGTCGACCGTCAGGACGATGCCGCGATGGAGACCAGCTTCGCCAATGGCGCACAGATCTCGGTGAGCTTCTGTGAGCCCTGGGCCAATGCCGGCGCGCCCTTCAAGGTGGCCAAGTGGCTGCTGCGCGACGATTCGCCGCTGCTGTTCCGCCCGCGCCTGGAGCCGGCGCAATGGCGCTGGGGCCTGAGCTTCCTGACCCAGTGCACCACGGCCGCCTTCGAGCGCAATGTCGAGCAACTGGTACAGCTGGGCCGCTACAGCCATGAATCGCTGAAGAGCCTGGTGGCCCAGACCGGCATCGAGTACGAGCGCCTGGAGCGCGGCATCCTGCATTTCTTCTCCAGCCAGGCCGATTTCGATGCCGGTGCGGCCGGCGCCGAGGTGATGCGCCGCCATGGCGTGGATCGCCGCGTGCTCAACCGTGCGGAGGTGCTGAAGGTCGAGCCGGCGCTGCGCAGCTTCGGCAACAACATCTTTGGCGGCACCTTCACACCCAGCGACGAGTCGGGCGATGCGCGCGTGTTCACGCAGAAGCTGGCCCAGCTGTGCCAGCAGCGCGGCGCCACCTTCCACTACGGCCATGATGTGCTGGCCCTGCAGCGCGAGGGCCAGTCCATCGCCGGCGTGCAGATCGCCGATTGCCGCAGCGGCCAGAAGCGCACGCTCAAGGCGGATGCCTATGTGGCGGCGATGGCCTCCTACACCCCGGCGCTGCTGAAGCCCCTGGGCGAGTGCCTCAACATCTATCCGGCCAAGGGCTACTCGGCCACCCTCAAGCTCAAGAAGCCCGCACAGGCCAGCGTGGTGAGCCTGCTGGACGACACCCGCAAGATCGCGATCTCGCGCCTGGGCGACAGCATCCGCATCGCCGGTACCGCCGAGCTCGTGGGCATGGACACCAGCCTGGATACGCCCACCTCGCGCACCCGTTGCGATGCGCTGGTGAAGCGCTACGAGGAGCTGTTCCCCGGCGTGGCCGACCTGGGCGAGCGCAACTACTGGACCGGCCTGCGCCCCAGCACGCCCACCAACATCCCCTACATCGGCCGCAGCCGCAAGGCCTCGAACCTCTGGATCAACGCCGGCCACGGCACGCTGGGCTGGACCCATGGCGCCGGCTCGGGCCATGCGCTGTCCGAGCTGATCTGCGGCCGCCGGCCCGAGATCGAGTTCAATTTCTACGGCGACGCGCTGCCGGCCCGCCGCATGCACAGCATGGCCCCGGCCTGAGGCCTGGAGGCGGGGCTCGCTACAATCCGCGCCCCGCTCTCCATCCGCCCGCCGCCATGCCATCGCCCGCTTCCTTCTGTGCCATCGACTTTGGCACCTCCAATTCGGCGATTGCGATCCCGCGCAGCGACGGCCCGGGCATGCGCCTGGTGGAGCTGGAGCCCGGCCATCTCACCATGCCCACGGCGGTGTTCTATTTCGTCGAGGGTCGGCACGATGCCGACGGCCCGCCGCGCGCCTTTGGCCGTGCCGCGGTGGCCGCCTATGTGGAGGGCACCGACGGCCGCCTGATGCGCTCCATGAAGAGCATCCTCGGCTCCTCGCTGATCGACCAGACCACCGATGTCGGTGGCGGCCGCGGCGTCAAATACTTCGACATGCTGGCCGGCTACCTCAAGCGCCTGCGCAACAGCGCGCTCGCGGCGGGCGCCCGCGCGCCGCTCAACAAGCTGGTGCTGGGCCGGCCGGTGTTCTTCGTCGACGGTGAGCCGGCGCGCGATGCCGCCGCCCAGGCCTCGCTGGAGTCCGCCGCCCATGCGGTGGGCTTTGACGAGGTGCATTTCCAGTTCGAGCCGATCGCGGCCGCCTTCGACTACGAGAGCCAGACCCAGCACGAGCAGATCGTGCTGGTGGCCGACATCGGCGGCGGTACCTCGGACTTTTCGCTGGTGCGCGTGGGCCCCGATCGCATGCAGCGCCTGGACCGACGCGACGACATCCTCGCCAACCATGGCGTGCACATCGCCGGCACCGATTTCGACCGCCATGTGGAGCTGGCCAGCATCCTGCGCGAGCTGGGCTACCGTTCGCTGGGGCCCGAGAAGCCCGGCCAGGTGGCGCGCGAAGTGCCTAGCGGGGTCTATTTCGATCTGGCCACCTGGCATCTGATCAACACCGTCTACAGCCCGCTGCGCAGCGCCGAGCTGCGCAGCATGAAGAGCTTCTACGGCAATCCCGTGCATCACCAGCGCCTCATGACGGTGGTGGAAGACCGCCTGGGCCATGAGCTGGCGGCGCGCGCCGAGGACGCCAAGATCGCCGTGGCCGGTGGCGGCGATACCCAGATCGACCTGGGTCTGGTGGAGACAGGCTTGCGGGTGGAGCTGGGCGAGGCCGAGGCCTTGCAGGCCCTGCGCGCCGACATCGAGCGCATTGCCCAGGCCGGCCGCGAAACCGTGGCGCAGGCGGGCCTGCAGCCGGACGATGTGGATGCGCTCTACTTCACCGGCGGCTCCACCGGCCTGCGCGTGCTGGCCGAGCGCATCGCCACCGACTACCCCAAGGCGCGCGAGGTGCGCGGCGACCGCTTTGCCTCGGTGGCCACCGGCCTCGGCCTGCACGCGGCACGCTTGTTCACGCGCTGATCACCGGCTGAGCGCCGGCCTTAGAAGCGGCGCCGCTGCGGCGGGCCCTTGCGGGCCGGCGGCCGCTTCGGGCTTGGCTGGGCCGGCTGGGGCCTGGACACATCGGCCAGCAGCAGGGTGGCGCTCACCAGGCTTTCCACCGCCTCCTCCAGATCGGCGGGCGGCTCCAGGGTCTCGATCTCTTCCAGCAACTCGTCGGCGTCTTCCAGATCGTCCGGGTCCAGATGCATATAGATCGCGGCCAACGGCTCCAGCAGCTGGGCGGCATCCAGGCGCATCAGCTCGGGGAACAGCTCGGTGGCGAGCGCGAAGCCGGCCACCCAGGGAAACACCACCTCGGAAGGGTCGGCTTCATCTTCAAGCTCGAACACCCAGGGGTCGAACCACTGGCGATCGACGATGGCCAGGTTGAGCTCGCGATGGCGGCGGCGTATCAGCTCGAACAGCTGCTCGCCGTTGTAGCTGGGCGGCGGCTTGCGGCCCTCGCTGTCCAGCACATGCGGCGCCCAGTCGGACATGGCAATGGGCTTGGGCTGCAGCAGCACGCCGATCAGATAGCCGTCCAGCATGCTCACGTCCAGGGGCTCCAGCGGCGCCGGCACCTTGTCGAGCAAGGCCTGCAGCTGCTCCAGCTCGCCGTCGCTGAGCGGCTCGGCGGGCTTGCGGGCTTGCGGCGCCGGCTTGGTGCTTGCGGTGGGCCGGGCCGGACGAGGCGCGGGGCTGGGCTTGCGTACGGGCGGCTTGGCAGCGTTCATGGCCACATTATCAAGGCTCGGCCATCCCACCTCGTGGGGATGGCGAAACCCAGGGTTGGGCCCTAGAGTTCGACCCAAGCAAGCCGCAAGGCGAGCAGCAGTCCCAACGACGTCCTTGATTCAAGGACTTTGCAACGCCCGAGCAGTTCGCTGCTTGGGCGTCCTTTTTTGTGCGCGTCAGAAACCCTTGCCCAGGGCCGCGCGCAGGTGTTCGATCAGGAGCCGCACCGGGCGCGGCGTGGTGCTGCTCCAGGGGTGGATGGCGTAAATGCTGTCGCCGAAGAAGCCGGCCGGCCGCCATTGCGGCAGCAGCTCCTGCAGGGCGCCGCTGGCCAGTGCCGGTGCGGCGCTGAAGTCGGGCAGCAGGGCCACGCCCAGGCCGGCCAGCGCGGCATCCCGGATGATTTCGCTGTTGCCGGCGCGCAGCGGGCCCTGCACGGGCACCCGCACGCGCTCCGGCGCCCTGGCCGAGCCATGTTCGAAGTGCCAGACCGCCGGGCCCGAGCGCAGATAGGGCAGGCAGGCATGGGCCGCCAGCTCGGCCGGATGGGCGGGCGTGCCGGCGCGGGCCAGATAGGCCGGCGCCGCCACCAGCATCGCCCGCGAGGCGCAGAGCTTGAAGGCCACGTGGGTGTCGGGCGGCGTGCTGGTATGGCGGATGGCCAGGTCGAAGCCCTCTTGCGCCAGCGCCGCCAGCCGGTCCGACAGGTCCAGCTCGATGCGGATCTCCGGGTATTGGGCGAAGAAGCCGGGCAGGGCGGGCGCCACATGCTGGCGCCCCAGCGCCACCGGCGCGGTCACGCGCACCAGGCCGCGCGGCTGGCCGGCGGCGTCGCGCGCCGCACCGAGGCTGCGCGCAATATGGTTGAAGCTGGCCTCGGTGTCCTCCACCAGGCGCTGGCCGGCGTCCGAGAGCCGCACCGAGCGCGTCGTGCGCGCCACCAGGGTGACGCCCACGGCGCGCTCCAGTTCGGCAATGCGCTGGCTCACCGCGGCCTTGGACAGGCCCAGGCGCTGCGCCGCCTTGGTGAAGCTGCCGGTATGGGCGATCACGGTGAGCGCATGCAGCTGGCCCCACAGCAGGTCTTCACGCAGGGCGGGTTTCGGCAGGGCAGGGCTCATGATTGTTCAGATTATCAAACAATCAAGTCAGCAAAAGCGGATTGGCAGGGTGGGGGGCCAAGCCTAGACTGGCCGCATTCGATTTCCATTGGAGTCCTGCCATGAGCACCCCCGCCTACAGCGCCAGCGCCGACCTGACCCATTACATCAATGGCCGGCCACAGGCCGCCAGTTCGGGCCGCACGCAGGCGGTCTACAACCCGAGCACCGGTGCGGTGGCGCGCCAGCTGCAGCTGGCCAGCAGCGAGGATGTGCAGAGCGCCGTGGCGGCCGCCAAGGCGGCCTTCCCGGCCTGGGCCGACGCGCCGCCGCTGCGCCGCGCCCGCGTGATGTTCAAGTTCCTGGAGCTGCTCAACCAGCACAAGGACACGCTCGCCGCCATGATCACCGCCGAGCATGGCAAGGTCTTCACCGACGCGCAGGGCGAGGTGGCGCGTGGCATTGACATCGTGGAGTTCGCCTGCGGCGCACCACAGCTGCTGAAGGGTGATTTCACCGAGCAGGTCTCGACCGGCATGGACAACTGGACGCTGCGCCAGCCCCTCGGTGTGGTGGCCGGCATCACGCCCTTCAACTTCCCCTTCATGGTGCCGATGTGGATGGCGCCGCTGGCCATCGTCACCGGCAATACCTTCATCCTCAAGCCCAGCGAGCGCGACCCCTCGCCCAGCCTCTTCATCGCCGAGCTGTTCAAGCAGGCCGGCCTGCCGGACGGCGTGTTCAATGTGCTGCAGGGCGACAAGCTGGCGGTGGACGGGCTGCTGAACCACCCCGACGTGAAGGCGATCAGTTTCGTCGGCTCCACTCCCATTGCCCAGTACATCTACGAAACCGGTGCCCGCAACGGCAAGCGCGTGCAGGCCCTGGGCGGCGCCAAGAACCATATGGTGGTGATGCCCGATGCCGACATCGAGCAGGCGGTGGACGCCCTGATCGGCGCCGCCTACGGCTCGGCCGGCGAGCGCTGCATGGCGATCTCGGTGGCGGTGCTGGTGGGCGATGTGGCCGACAAGATCGTGCCCAAACTGGCCGAACGCGCGCGTGCGCTGAAGATCAAGAACGGCATGGAGCTGGACGCCGAGATGGGCCCCATCGTCACCCGCGAGGCGCGCGACCGCATCGAGAACTACATCGGCATCGGCGTGGAAGAGGGCGCCAAGCTGGTGGTCGATGGGCGCGGCCACAAAGTGGCCGGCCTGGAGAACGGCTTCTTCACCGGTGGCACCCTGTTCGACGAGGTGAAGCCCAGCATGCGCATCTACAAGGAAGAGATCTTCGGCCCGGTGCTGGCCTGCGTGCGCGTGCCCGACTTCGCCCAGGCGGTGGAGCTGGTGAATGCGCATGAGTACGGCAACGGCGTGGCCTGCTTCACCAGCGATGGCAATGTCGCGCGCGAGTTCGCGCGCCGCATCCAGGTGGGCATGGTGGGCATCAACGTGCCCATCCCCGTGCCGATGGCCTGGCAGGGCTTTGGCGGCTGGAAGAAGAGCCTGTTCGGCGACATGCACGCCTATGGCGAGGAGGGCGTGCGCTTCTACACCAAGCAGAAGAGCATCATGCAGCGCTGGCCGGCCAGCATCGGCAAGGGCGCCGAGTTTGTGATGCCCACCAGCAAGTAAGAAAGCGCGCGCGCGGCCGCCACCGCGTGCGAATCTCGCACGGCGAGTGGCAAAGGTCATGGGCCGGCGGGTCGGGTCGGCGGCTTGCAGGGGAGGAATCGGCTACGCTCGCCGCTTGTGACCACCTGTAACCCGATGTCCAAGCCTGCCGAGCTGTCCGCCGAGCAAATCGCGCAATGCCTGGAGCAGGCGCGCGCGGCCCAGCGCGATGCCCGGCTCGAGGAGGGCCTGGCCCTGGCCGAGCAGGCCTGGGCCGCCAGCCAGCAGCAGGCCTATCTGGCCGAGCAGGTGGAGGCCGGGCGCCTGCGCAGCTTTTTCCGCTTCCGCCGCGGCGACCTGCCCGGCATGCTGGCGGCCGGCCAGGAGGTGCTGCCCCTGATGCGCCCGCTGGGCGCCCAGCCCGGCATCTGCGAGTTGCTGCGCTGGATGAGCCTGGCGGCCTCCGAGATCGGCGATTTCGAGACCGGCCTGGCCTGCGCCAACGAGGGCTGCGCGCTGGCGCAGGAGCTCGGCGAGGTGCGCATCCAGGCGGTGGCGCTGAACGCGCTGGGCGCCTGTTTCGAGCGCATGGGCGATCCCTGGCAGGCCGAGCGCCTGATGAACGAGGCCGCGGCCCTGGTGCGCGACCAGGCCACGCCCTACGAGCATGTGGTGACCTTCAACAACCTCTGCAGCGTCGCCCTCGGTGCCTACCACCTGATGCGCGACAGCGGCAATGACGCCGCCTGCCGGCAGGCGCTGGAGCGCGGCCTGCACTATGCCCGCGAGGTGCGCCCGCATGCGCGCGAACATGGCGACCGGTTCGCGCTCGCGCTCACCGACGGCAACCTCGGCGAGGTGTTGATGCTGCTGGGTGCGCTGGACGAGGCGCAGAGCTTTCTGGACGCGGCGCTGGCGCAGGCGCAGAGCCTGGGCTACCAGAACCTGGCCTGGCGCACGCGCTGCTCGCTCGCCGAGCTGATGCTGGCGCGCGGCGAGGTGCGCGAGGCCTGGCACATCGTGCAGGCCCTGCAGTCCGACGCCGCGGGCGCGCTGCCGGCCTTCATCGCGCTGCGCCTGCATCACAACGCCTTCCGCGCCGCGCGTGCGCTCGGCCGCAGCGACGATGCGCTGGCGCACCTGGAGTGCTACCAGCGCCTGGAGCGCCAGCGCAGCGTGGCCCAGTTGATGGCGCAATCACGCTTCTTCGTGACCCGGCTGGAGGCCGAGCAGGTGCGCGCCCAGGCCGAGCTTGCCAACAGCGCCGTCGATGCGCTCACCGCCAAGGCGGTGGAGCTGGAGGCCCATGTGCAGCGCGACCCGCTCACCGGCCTGGGCAACCGCCGCTGCCTGGCATCGCGCATGCCGGCCCTGATGGCCGAGGCCGAGGCGCGCGGCCGGCCGCTCACCCTGGCGCTGATCGATGCCGATCACTTCAAGAGCGTGAACGACCGCCATGGCCATGCCGTGGGCGACCAGGTGCTGCAGGTGCTGGCCCAGATGCTGCGCGACAACACGCGCAGCAGCGATCTGCTGCTGCGTTATGGCGGCGAGGAATTCCTGGTGGTGTTTCCCGACACCGTGGCGGACCGCGCCTTCGAGGTCTGCGAGCGCCTGCGCGCGAATGTCGAGAACTATGGCTGGGACGAGCTGGCGCCGGGCCTGCAGGTCAGCCTCAGCATCGGCCTGGCGAGCGCGCCGCCCTATTCCACCGACATGCTGATCGCGCGCGCAGATGCGGCCATGTACCGCGCCAAGCACCTGGGCCGCAACCGCGTCGCGCTCGCCTGAGCGGCCGCGTCAGGCGCCGCTGGCCTGCACCACGTTACGGCCCTGCGCCTTGGCCTGGTAGAGCGCGCGGTCGGCGCGCATCAGCACCTGCTCGGCGCTGGCGTCCGCCAGGCTGGCCTCGGCCACGCCGAAGCTGGCCGTCAGGGGGCAGGTCTTGCCATCCCAGCTGAAGCCGCAGGCCTCCAGGTTCACGCGCATGCGTTCGGCCACCAGCAGCGCGCCCGCCAGCCCGGTGTCGGGCAGCAGCGCGCAGAACTCCTCGCCGCCCAGGCGGCCGAGCCGGTCGACCGCGCGCACGCAGGGCTTGAGCGCCTGCACCAGGGCCTGCAGCGCGGCATCGCCGGCGGCATGGCCATGACTGTCGTTGAGCTGCTTGAAGCGGTCCATGTCCACCATCACCAGCGCGTAGGGGGCGCCGCGCTGCAGGCGCGCATGCTCATGGTCCATCGCCTCGGCCAGGGCGCGGCGGTTCAGCGCGTCGGTGAGCGGGTCGCGGCGGGTGAGGCGCTGGATGCGCAGGATCAGGCGCATCAGCACGAAGAAGGCCATGGTGGCGTTGAGCACCAGATTGAGTGCCAGCGTCGACCACAGCCAGGCGATGTTGAAGCTGCTGCTGGCGCGGATGTCGGGCGTCACGCCCGGCGCCAGCCAGGCCTCCAGCAGGCGCACGAGCAGCAGGCCGGTGACGATGAACAGCGGCGCGGCCAGCGTCGCCGAGAGCACGCGCCGGACGCGCTGGCGCAGCAGCCGGTAGGCATTGCAGGCCGCACTCAGGCACAGCGCCGACATGCTGGCATAGACCACCATGCTGTGGCGGTGCAGGTCGCCCTCGTAGGGCATCAGCAGCAGCGCCAGCGCCGCTGCACCCACCAGCAGGCCCGGCCATGCCATGCGCGGCGTTTCGTCCGAGATCCAGGGCACGGCCACGCAGAGCAGGCCGAAGCCCAGCAGGCCCAGCACGTCCGATCCCCAGTAGCTCAGCAGATCGGGCGCCAGGCCGCGCAGCGCATGCGTGCCCAGCGCGCCGGCCAGCAGCAGATTGGCGGTGGCCAGGCACAGCGAGGCGCGCGGCGTGACGCGCATGCCGGTGGCGAACAGCCACCACACCACCGCGGCGAAGAAGAACACCAGCACGATCGCCGCCAGCAGCGTCTCGGGGTCGGTGGCGGGCAGCGGCATCATGCTTGGGCGGCGCAGACGCGGTTGCGGCCCTGGGCCTTGGCCTGGTAGAGCTGGGCGTCGGCCAGTCCCAGCCCGATGCGGCCGCTGGCGTCGTCGCTGTTGCCGGCCGCCAGGCCGAAGCTGGCGGTGAGGGTCTGGCTGCGGCCCTGCCAGACAAAGGGATTGGCCTGCAGGCGCGCGCGCAGGCGCTCCGCCACCTCCACCGCGGCGGCCAGCGGGGTATCGGGCAGCAGCAGGCAGAACTCCTCGCCACCCATGCGGCCCAGCACGTCCACGTCGCGGATGCCCTGGCGCAGCAGCTCGGTCAGGTGCACCAGGGCGGCATCGCCGGCGGCATGGCCGAGGCTGTCGTTGACGCGCTTGAAATGATCCACGTCCACCATCAGCAGGCTCAGCGGCCGGCCGCGCCGCACCTGGGCCTGCAGCTCGACCAGGCGCTGCTGCAGCGCGCGCCGGTTCAGCGCGCCGGTCAGGGTGTCGGTGCTGGTGAGTTGGCCGATGCGGGTGATGAGGCGGTGCAGCAGCAGCGCGACCAGGCCCATGCTGATGCACAGGCACAGCAGCAACCAGAGCGCGGCCAGCAGCGGGCTTTGCTGGCGCGGATGCAGCAGCAGGGTGCTGCCGCCGCCCAGCAGGCCCCAGGCCGCCAGCACGCGCAGCACATTGACGCCCGCCAGCGCCGCGAAGGGCGCCGACATCAGGCTCGTCACCAGGGTGCTGAAGCCGGGCGCAGCGCCGATCAGCACGTCGCGGAAGATGATCATCGCCAGCAGGGCCATCGCCACCGAGGTCGGCACCAGGCTGGCCCCGCCCTCGCCGCTCAGCGCCTGCCACAGCAGCAGCAGCGCGGTGAGGCCGACGATGGCGATGATGTCCCAGCGCGCCTGGCTCAGCCGCATCAGCTGGCGCACGCCCAGCGCCAGCAGGGCAGTGGCCAGCAGCTTGAAGGCATCGGCCCACCAGCCCGACCAGGGCGTGAGCGGCAGCGGCAGCAGCGCCGGCACCAGGCTCAGATGGGCGCCGGCCACCAGCCAGGCGGCGCGCGGCGCGAGCCGGAACAGCAGCGCCAGCGCGGCCCAGACCAGGGCGCCGAAACAATTGAACACCACCGTGACCATCAGGAGGGTGGGGGCGTCGAGGGGCTGCATGGAGGCGGTGGCGGGTTGCGGACCATCATCGCAAAGTCCCATGCCGGCGTACAGCCCGCCGGAAGGCATGCCGCAGAATACCGGCATGCCCACGCAAGCCCTGACCCCCATCACCCTGATCACCGGCGCCAGCCGCGGCATCGGTGCTGCCACCGCCCGCCTGCTGGCGGCGCGCGGCCACGATCTGGCGCTCAACTACCGGCGCGACGCCGGCGCCGCCGAGGCCCTGGCCGCCGAGTTGCGCGCGCAGGGGCGGCGCGTGCTGACGCTGGCCGCCGACGTGTCGGATGCCGGGCAGGTGCAGGCCATGTTCGAGCGCATCGATGCCGGGCTGGGCCGGCTCACCGGCCTGGTCAACAACGCCGGCATCGTGGCGCCGGCGGCGCGCGTGCAGGCCATGAGCCCGGCGCGCATCGAGCAGATCTTCCGCGTCAACGTGCTGGGCAGCTTTCTGTGCGCCCAGCAGGCGGTGGCGCGCATGAGCCGCCGGCAGGGCGGGGCGGGCGGCGCCATCGTCAACGTCTCCTCCCGCGCCGCCCAGCTCGGCTCGCCCGGCCTCTATGTGGACTACGCCGCCAGCAAGGGTGCGATCGACACCTTCACCCTGGGCCTGGCGCGCGAGGTGATCGACGAGGGCATACGCGTCAACGGCGTGCGCCCCGGCATCATCGATACCGAGATCCATGCCAGCGGCGGCATGGCGGACCTGCTGCCCGGCGCCGTGGCCGGCATCCCGATGCAGCGCATGGGTCGCGCCGAGGAGGTGGCCGAGGCGATTGCCTGGCTGCTCTCGGACGCCTCCAGCTACACCGTGGGCAGCATGCTCGATGTGGCCGGCGGGCGTTAGCCGCCAGCCTAGCGCCGCTCCACCACCACCGGCGTGAGCGCCAGCGCCAGGCGCACGCGCTCGGCCGCCGCCCGCGCATCCTCGCGGCTGGCATAGGGCCCGGCCTGCAGGCGATGCAGGCTGCTGTCCTTGAACACCGCCAGCAGCGGCGCCATCCAGTCCAGCTCCTTGACCAGCTTCTGGCGGAACTGCTCGGCGCCGTCCAGGCGCGCAAATGCGCCCAGCTGCACCCAGAAGCCCGGGGCGGCGGCGCGCGCCGGGCCGGCCGGCACCGGGGTCAGGTCTTGCGGCGCCGCCAGCTGCGCGGTGCTCAGGCGCTCGGGCGCATCGCTGGCCTCGGCGGCCGCATAGACCGGCGCATCGGCGTCCTTGCCGCGTTGCCAGGCGCCGCTGCGGATGTCCTCGTAGGTGATGCGCTCCAGCTCCACCGGGGCGACGCCGCGCAGCAGGTCCAGCTTGAGCGCGGCGGTGTAGCTGAGGTCGACGATGCGGCCGGGGTGGAAGGGCCCGCGGTCGTTGATGCGCACGATCACCTCGCGGCCATTCGCCGGGTTGCGCACCCGCGCGTAGCTGGGGATGGGCATGGTGGCATGCGCGCCCGTCATCGCGTACATGTTGTAGACCTCGCCGCTGGAGGTGGGCCGGCCATGGAACTTCTTGCCATACCAGGAGGCCAGGCCGCGCTCCACCAGCGGCTTGTCTTCGGTGATCGGCTCGTAGCGCTGGCCCAGCACCTCGTAGGGCTTGTTGGGGCCGCCCTTGCGGATCGCCTCCAGCTGCGGCGCGGCGTCGGGCACGCGCTGCAGATCGGCGGGTGGGTTCGCCTCGGGGCCATCGCGGCCGACCGGCCAGGCTGGCCCGGCATTGGGCGCAGGCGGGCGGCTGGCGCAGGCCGCCAGCAGCAGCGGCAGCAGGATCAGCGCATGGCGGTGCGGAATCAACATGGCCGCAACCCTAGCCGATCCCGCGCCGCTTGGCGAGTGCGGCATGCGTGCTCTCCACATGGCCGCCACGCCGCCCAGCCACTATGCTTTCGCGACTTCCTTGCCGGAGATCCCGAGACATGAGCGATTACATCTTCCCGCCCGCCCCCCAGCCCAGCGTGGCGGTGCACGGCAGCGAGGCCCGCTACGCGGTGGCGCGCATCTTCTGCGTGGGCCGCAACTACGCGGCGCATGCGCGCGAGATGGGCGGCAATCCGGACCGCGAGCCGCCCTTCTACTTCACCAAGCCGGCCAGCGCCCTGGTAGCCTCGGGCGCGACCATCGCCTACCCGCCCGGCACCCAGAACTACCACTACGAGATGGAGCTGGTGATCGCGATCGGCGCACCAGTCTTCAAGGTCACGCCCGAGGTGGCCAGGGCCGCCGTGTGGGGCTATGCCGCGGGCCTGGACATGACGCGCCGCGACCTGCAGGCCGAGGCCAAGGCCGCCGGCCGCCCCTGGGACACTGCCAAGGGCTTCGAGCAGAGCGCCGTGATCACGCCGCTGACGCGCGCCAGCCGGCTGGGCGAGCTGAAGTCCGGCGCCATCACGCTGGCGGTGAACGGCACCGAGAAGCAGCGCGGCGACCTCGCCGACATGATCTGGAGCGTGCCCGAGATCGTTGCCAACCTGTCGCAGTACTACCACCTCCAGCCCGGCGACCTGATCTACACCGGCACGCCCGAGGGCGTGGGGGCGGTCAAGCCGGGCGACGTGATCAGCGGCGAGATCGCGGGCCTGGACCGGCTGAGCCTGACAATAGCGGATCCCGAGTAAGCCCACATCGCCCATGTTTGACCACGACGAAACCCTGGCCGAGGCGCGCGAGCGCAATATCCGCGATGCCCTCTTCGAGGACATCGGCCGCTGCGACTGGACCGCCCAGCTGGTGCCGGCCGGGCGCCGCGTGAGCGCCCATGTGCGGGTGCGCGAGGATGCGGTGCTGTGCGGGCGCGACTGGTTCGAGGGCGTCATCCGCGCGCTCGACGCCGGCAGCCGCATCGAGTGGTGCTACGAGGAGGGTGCGCGCATGGGCGCCGACACCCTGGCGTGCCGCATCCAGGCCGACGGCCGCGCGCTCCTGAGCGCCGAGCGCCCGGCGCTCAACTTCCTGCAGCTGCTCTCCGCCACCGCTACGCTGACGCGCGCCCATGTGGACGCGATCGCCGGTGCCAGCCCGAATCCGCGCGGTTGTGCGGTGCTGGACACGCGCAAGACCATCCCCGGGCTGCGCCTGGCGCAGAAGTACGCGGTGCGCGTGGGCGGCGGCGCCAACCAGCGCCTGGCCCTCTATCACGGCATCCTCATCAAGGAGAACCACATCGCCGCCGCCGGCGGTGTGGCCGAGGCCCTGCGCGCGGCGCAGGCGCTCAACGCGGGCGTGGACATCCAGATCGAGGTCGAGAGCCTCACCGAGCTGACGCAGGCGCTGGACGCCGGCGCGACCAGCGTGCTGCTGGACAACTTCAGCGAGGCCATGATGATCGATGCGGTGCGGCTGAACGCCGGCCGCGCCCTGCTGGAAGTCTCGGGCGGCGTGGCGCTGGAGCAGCTGCGCTGGATCGCCGCCACCGGCGTCGATCGCATCTCGATCGGCCGCCTCACCAAGGACGTGAAGGCGGTGGACTACTCGATGCGGGTGGAGGGGCCGGTCGCCGCCTGAGGCCGCTCAGCCCGTTCAGCCCGACAGCACCTCGCGCAGCGCGCGCAGCAGCTCGGCCTTGGTGAAGGGCTTGTCCAGGCTGAGGCAGCGCGTCTGGTCGAGAAAGGCGCGCGCGCTGGGCGAGAGCGTGTCGCCGGTGACGAACACCATGCGCTGCGCCAGCTGCGGGTCGCGCGCGCGCACCGCGCGCCACAGCGCCGCGCCGTCCACATCGGGCATGCGCAGGTCCGAGACGATGGCGTCGAAGCGCGCCTCCTTCAGCAGCTCCAGCGCCACCGCACCCGATTCGGCGATCGCCACCTCGTAGCCGGCGCTGTCGAGGAAGTCGTGCATCAGATCGGCGATCTGGCTTTCATCGTCCACCACCAGCACGCGCGCGGTGCTGCCGGCGTCCAGCGCGTCCAGCGGCGCCTGCTCGGAGACCGGGCCGGCCTGGCCGCTCAAGGGCAGGCTCAGGCGGAAGGCGGCGCCCTGGGCGCTTTCCTCCAGCACCAGGCTGCCGCCATGCTCGCGCGCGATCGAGCGCGATACCGCCAGCCCCATGCCGGTGCCCACGCCCTCGGCCTTGGTGGTGAAGAAGGGTTCGAAGATGCGCTCGCGCAGCGCCGCCGGCACGCCCGCGCCGCTGTCCAGCACGCGCAGCCAGATGCGCGGCTCGCGCTCGCTGCGGCGTGCCTCCACCCCGGTGCTGACGCGCAGACGGCGCGGCCCGTCGCCATTCACCAGCGCCTGCTGCGCGTTGACGAGCAGGTTCAGCACGATCTGGCCGATCTGGTCGGGGTCGGCGCTGACCTCGGGCAGGGCCGGCGCGAGCTCCAGCATCACCTCGATGCCGTGCGAGCGCAGGCCGTACTGCAGCATGTCCACCGCGGCCTGCACCAGGTCGTTGAGCGCCACCGTGGCGCGCGTGCTGGGCCGCTGGCGTGCCATATTGAGGAAGGCGCGCACGATGCGGCCGCAGCGCTCGGCGGCCTCGCGGATGCGCTGCGCATCGGCCGCCACCGCATGGCCGGCGAGCTTCTCCTCCAGCAGGCTGGCGCGGCCCATCACGATCGCCAGCGGGTTGTTCAGCTCATGCGCCACGCCGGCCAGCAGGCTGCCCATGGCGGTGAGCTTCTCGCTCTGGCGCAGCGCATCGCGCTGGCGTTCGATTTCGGCCTGGGCGCTCTGGCGCTCGGTGAGGTCGAACATCGAGGCGGTGTAGAAGGTCTGGCCGCCGACGCTGGTGCGCCACAGCACCATCTCGACCGGGAACTCGCTGCCGTCGGCGCGCAGCGCGGCCAGCTCCATGCGCTTGCCCAGCACGCGCGCCGGCCCGCCGCTGCTGACGCGCCGCATGCCCTCGTCATGCGCCTGCCGGTAGCGCGGCGGGATGATCACCTCCGACACCGGCCGCCCCAGCGCGGCGGCGCGCGCCACACCGAACATCTGCTCGGCCGCCGGGTTGAACTCGACCACCACGCCGCGCTCGTCGGTGGAGACCAGGGCCGCCAGCGCGTGGTCGACGATGGCCGACTTGAGCACCTGGCTGGCCTCCAGCTCCTGCAGCTTGGCGGAGAGCTCGGCCTCGCGCTGCTTCAGCGCCGTCCAGTCCAGGCTGATGACGATGGTGCACTGCTGCGGCTCATGCGCCGGGCCCACCGGGATCAGCTGCTCGCGCATATAGCGGCGGCCGCGCCCGGCCAGGGTGATCCAGCCTTCCCAGGAGGTGGGCTGGCCGCGCTGCAGGCGCGCGCGCAGCGGCGCGTAGGCGGCATAGGCCTCGTCGCCGATCACGCGCCGGATCGTCTGGCCGAGCACCTGCTTGGGATGCAGGGCGGTGAAGGCGAAGAACTCGTGGTTGGCGTAGACCAGCTGCTCCTCGCGGTTGAGCAGCACCACGCGCGCCGGGATCGCCTCCAGCAGGGCCTGCAGCAGCGGCAGGCCGCCGTCCTGCAGCAGGCCCAGCTCGCCGGCGCCGGGAGCGGGGTCAGGTCGGGGCGTGAGAGGCTCGGTCATGCAGGGGCTCCATGGCGGGCCATGGGCCCATGCGCTTGGCGCTGCATTGTGCCCGCGCTGGTCCCGCTCATGGCCGGGCCCGGCGCTGCTGCAGCCAGCGATCCAGCGTGGCCACCGCGTTCAGCCGTACCGGCGGGCTGTAGCCGGGGCGGGGTTCGTCCAGCGCGGCGCGCAGCGCGCGCATGGCGGCGAGGTGGTCGCCGCCCAGGGCATCGAATTTCTCGGCCACCGCAAGCGCGCGCCGCAGCTGCGCGTCGAAGGCGTCGGGCTGCAGGGTGTGGGTGCGGCGCATGCTGTCGCGCCAGTCCTCGGCCAGGCCCAGCAGGGCCTGCTGCACCGCTGGCATCAGGGCCCGGTTGTCGGGCGCGTCATTGCTTTCCAGATAGGTGAGCGCGTAGTCGCGCCAGCCGCCGCGCAGCATCTCGTCCAGCGCGCGGTTCAGGTCGGGATGGCTGGCCACCTTGGCGAGGGCGCGCGCGCGGATCGCCGGCGACTCGAAGCGCGAGGTCTGGTTCATCAGGCCGACGAGATCGCGCTCCACCTCGGCCCGCTCGACCTCGGCCATCACCCAGCGATCGCGCTCTGCATCATCCTGCAGGTGTTGCTCGACGCGCGCCGCGTCGCGCTCGGCGCCGAGCTGCAGGGCTTGCACCAGCAGGCCGGCGGCGGCCAGCAGCGAGATGCCGCCCAGGGCCGCGAGCGGCAGCCGCCAGGCCCAGGCGGGCAGGCCGGCGCGCCAGGCGGGCCAGAGCGCCAGCGCCGCGCCGGCCACCAGCAGCGGCGCCCATACCGCGAAGGCCCAGCCGCGCAAGGGCCAGAGCGCCCAGGGCACCTGGCTCTGCGGCTCCAGGCGCAAGGCCGCGCTGCCCGCCAGTACCAGGCCGGCCGAGAGCGCCGCCGCCAGCACCAGCAGCCATTGCAGGCCGCGCGAACCCGGCGCCACCCAGCCGAAGCCATCGCGCGCCACGCCCAGGCCATAGCTGAGCAGCAGGCCGGCGGCCAGCGGCAGGCTCAGCATCAGGCACATGAGGGCGCGGCCACCGTCGCGGCCGGGGTCGGACGAGGCGCCCACCAGCAGCATGCCGAAGGCACCGAGAGCCAGGCCGGCCAGGGCGAGGATGTTGAGGAAGGAGGCGAGCAGGGCGTTCATGCCGCCATGCTGGGCCGCGCCGGTATCAGCGCGATGTCGGCGCCGGCCCGGCTTGTTTCAATCGTTGTTGTCGCTCAGGCGAGCGCGGCGTACAGCGCCTCGAACTCCTGCGTCAGCTTGTGGCGCGCGTCCAGATGGATCATCGGGCGCGACAGCTCATGCGATTCCTTCATCTTCACGCTGGCGCTCAGATAGGGCTGCAGCACCGGCAGGCCCTCGTCGATGAGGGCCTGCACGGTGCGCTGGGGCAGGGCGGCGCGGGCCTGGAACTGGTTCACCACGATGCCCTCCACCTGCAGGCCGGCGTTGTGGTCGGCCTGGATCTCCTGCAGGTTCTCCAGCAGCTCGTAGAGCGCGCGGCGCGAGAACTCGTCGCAGTCGAAGGGGATCAGGCAGGCCTCGGCGGCGATCAGGGCCGAGCGGGTGTAGAAGTTCAGGGCCGGCGGGGTGTCGATCCAGATCTCGTCGTAGTCCTCGCCCAGCTCGACCAGGGCATCGCGCAGCTTGAAGATCTTGTAGCGGCTCTCCAGCTTGCCATGCAGCTCGTCGAGCAGGGCGCTGGCCGGCATCAGGTGCAGGTTCTCCCAGGGCGTGGCGACGATGTAGTCGCTCGTGCGGGGTGCGCGCACGCTGAACTTGAGCGTGGTCTCGAAGAACTCGGCGGCGCCGGGCTGCGCCGCGTCGGCGGCCTCGCCCAGCAGGTAGCGGCTGCTGTTGGCCTGGCGGTCCAGGTCCACCACCAGGGTGCGCCGGCCCTGTTGGGCCGCGATCGCGGCCAGGTTGGCGGTGATGGTGGACTTGCCGACCCCACCCTTCTGGTTGAACACCACGCGTCGCATGCCGGACTCCCGTATTGCTGCAATGCGTCTATTGTGCACCGCAGCAATTACGCCGCGCATCAGTTTTCGCGATAGCCGGCGTAGATGCGTTCGAGTTCGCCGCGCCGCGCCAGTTTTTCCAGCGCCTGCTGCAGGCGTTGGCGCGTGGCGGGCGCGAGCCTGGGGCTGCAAGCCAGGTAAAGCGCCTCGGACTTGAACACCGTGGGCAGCAGCCTGACCTTGCCCTCCAGGCCGCCATCCTCGATATAGCGCAGCAAGGCGTTTTCGGTGTGGTAGTAGAAGCGGCCGCGCTGCGCCACCAGCTTCTTCAGGTTGACGGCCGTGTCCGGGCTGCTGGCATCGATCTGCAGGCCGCCGGCGCTGCGCAGCAGGTCCTCATGAGCGGTGGACTTGTTGACGATCACCGCCGCCTCATGGCCGAGGCGACGGATCTCCTCCAGCGAATGCACGTTCACCCCATCCTCGGCACGCACTGCGATGCGGTGGCGCACGGTGTAGATCGGCACCTCGATGAAGGCCATGCGCGCCTCGCGCGCCGGGCTGCGTATCAGGGCGCAGAAGATGTCCAGCTGGCCCTCGGCGAGCAGGGCCTCGATGCGGCGCAGCGACATCGGCTGCTCGGTGCCGCTGAAGTGCAACTCCGGATCGCCGGCCTCGATGGCCTGCAGCACCTCCACGCAGATGCCCGGCTTGGCCGCGTTCCTGAGGTCGTACTTGAGGGCGTTGTTGTCCTGCGCCCCGGTGCGCAGCGTCTCGGCCATGGCCGGCACGGCGCCGCACAGCAGACACAGGCAAACATGCAGGCACAAGCGCAACAACATCCGGCATCCCGTCATGCGCCGAGCCCGGCGCCCCAGGTGCAGTGTGCGTCAAGTGCCGGCGGCTCGCCACCGGCTTTTCCTCGACGGTTGGCGCTCAGCCCCTGGCCGAGGCCTTGGGCGCCGGCCGGGCCGCGGGGCGCGGCTCGGGTTGGCTGTAGTCGGCGGGTGGCCGCATCAGCGCGGCATCGGGTTCGCCGCGGCGGATGTTCCTGAGCCGGTAGTTGACCTCGCCGCTGCGCGGATCGAAGTCGCGCGTGGCCACCGTGATCATCAGCTCGGGCGAGCTCCAGACCTCGCGCGTGATGACGATGGGCTTCTCGTTGCCGAGCTTGCCGGCGGCAATGGTCCAGCTGCTGCGTTCGCCGTTCACCCTCAGGCCCTCGATCTCCTTGGCGGGCAGCGGGCTCACCACCGCCGCACCGCGCGGTGCCAGTTGCAGGGCGCGCAGATGCACGGCGGGCGGCGTCGGCGGCGCGGGCGGCAGCGGTGGCAGGGGCGGGGCCTGCAGGCCGGGCAGGGGCGACAGCGGCGTGGGGCCGCTGCCCGGGCGCAGCACCTGCACCTCGATGCGGCGCTGGGTCTTGCCGTCGCCGCCGTCCAGCTCCTGCTGCGTGATCACCACCGGCTCGGGCGGCCTGGCCTTCAGCGCGGCGGCATGCTCCTTGAGGGCGAGTTCATGCTGCTTGAGCGCCTGCTCGCTGTCGCGCAAGGCCTGCTCGCGCAGCTTGCCGGTCTGCTCGCGCACCTGGGCGCGGATCTGCTCGGCAAACTCGCGCCAGGCCTGGGCGTCGGGCGCCGCCATGCCGCCCAGGCGGCGTGCGCTCTTGCGCTCGGGGTCCAGCACCCAGCTTTCCTGCGCCACCGGATCGCGCAGATAGATGCTGCGCTGGCCGTTGCGCTCGAGCTCCTGGCGCGTGCGCCCCTCGCCGTCGCGGCACAGGCGCGAGGTCTGGCTCTGCACGATGCGGTTGCCGTCGGCCAGGGTCTGCACGGTCTCGTGCTGGGCCTCGGCGCAATAGGGCGCGCCCTTCACCACGCGCTCCTGGCCCAGCTCATCGCCGGCAAAGCGCAGGCTCTCATGGCTCAGCAGCTGGGACAGCTGCATGGGTAGTTCCGGCTGTGCCTGGGCCGCGGCGCTGCCCAGCAGCAGCAGCAGGCCCTCGGCCACCCAGACTGCCAGCATCGGGTGCAAACGCTTGGTCATGACGGACTCCTTGATTGATTGACGATGTCGACTCGGTTCAGCGCAGAAAGCGCACCGCCAGCACTTCGCCGCTGGGCTGCATCAGCAGCTCGGCGCGCACCGGCTGGCCGGCGCGGGCGGGATCGAAGGGCAGGCCCAGCAGGGCCATGCGCTCGCGCGGCATTTCGGCGGCCACCAGCCAGCCGGGGCGGCCCGCGCCGGCCTCCTGCAGATAGCTGGACCAGCGCTCGGCGGAGACCAGCGGCAGGAACTCGCTGGCGCTGGCGGTGTCGGCGGCCGCGGGCGGCTCCAGGCTCATCAGCCAGCTGGCGCCCAGCAGCATCACCGCGCAGGTGCCCGCGCCGGACCAGGCCATCGGCCGCCACCAGCCCGACAGCCTGGCGGCCCAGCCGCTGCCAGCGGCGCGCGACGGCAGCGCGGCGCGCATGGCGCGCAGGGTGCGTTGCTGCAGCGGTGCCGGCACGGGCGTTTGCTGCAGCTGCGCCGCGCCTTCATGCAACAGCTCGGCCAGGGGGCGAATGCTTGGGTTCATGATGAGGCTGCGGCTCCGGCATCCGCGCCGGCCGCGTTCAACAGCGCGGCCAGGCGCAGGCGCGCCCGGTGCAAGCGGGTGCGCAAGGTATTCAGTTCGACGCCGGCGATGGCGGCGGCTTCGGCATAGGGGCGTTCCTGCAGGTCCACCAGCAGCAGTGCCTCGCGCTGCGGCCAGGGCAGGGCGCGGACGGCGGCCCACAGGGCGGCCTGGTCCTGCGCGCGCACCAGCAGGGCCTCGGGCGAGGCATGGGTCGCGGGCGCGCCCGGCGCGTCGTCCTCGGCCTCGGCCGCGGGGGCGTCGCGCCAGCGCGCCAGCAGGGCATGGCGGGCCATGCCGGCCAGGTAGGCGCCCAGGCTGATGCCGCGCGCCGCATCGAAACCCTGCGGCCGCGCAGCCAGGGCCACGAAGGCATCCTGCATCGCATCCGCCGCCCAGGCCGGGTTGCCACCCAGGGTCAGGGCGTAGCGGTAGACGGCCGCTGATTCACGGCGGTAGAGCGGCTCCAGCGCGCTGGCATCGCCGCGCGCCAGGCGCTGCAGCAGCGCCGGCGTGTCCTCGGCCGCGCCCGCGCCGAAGGGCAGAAAGCCTTTCATGCGGCGCACCGTGGCGGGCACGGTGCCGGGGCGGGGAGGGTGGGACATGGCTGCTTCATGCGCGGGGCTGCTTGATGTCTATTGCAGCGCGGCCGCGGGAAAGTTCCCGCCCCCCGAAAATAAATCAGCTGCCGCTGCTGAACCAGTCCTCGTCGGGCAGCTTGGCAAACACCTTGCGCAGACCCTCGCCCCAGCCGCGCCGCAGCTTGCTGAAGTAGGGGTCGTCGCCGGTGACGCGGTGTGGCGCGGCGGGCGCGAAGCTGTCGGCGCGGTAGATCAGCAGGTCCAGCGGCAGGCCCACCGAGAGGTTGGAGCGTATCGTCGAGTCGAACGAGATCAGCGTGCACTTGGTGGCTTCGCTGAGCGTGGAGTCGTAGCGGATCACGCGGTCGATGATGGGCTTGCCGTACTTGGCCTCGCCGATCTGGAAATAGGGCGTGTCCTCGGTCGATTCGATGAAATTGCCCTGCGGGTAGACATGGAACAGGCGCGGCCCCTCGCCGCGGATCTGACCGCCCACCAGGAAGTTGGCGCCGAAGTCTACGCCCTGGCCCAGGGTGGCGTCGTTGGCATCGCGGGCGACGATCTCCTTGAGCGTGCGGCCCACCAGCTCGGCCGCCTCGTACATAGAGCCGACGTTGTGCAGGCTGGCGCCGTCATGCGTGAGGCGCTGGCGCAGCAGGCTCAGCACGCTTTGCGTGGTGGCCAGGTTGCCGGCATTGAGGATGACGATGAGGCGCTCGCCCGGCAGCTCGAACACATTCATCTTGCGGAAGGTGGCGATGTGGTCCACCCCGGCATTTGTGCGCGAGTCCGACGCGAACAGCAGGCCGGCCTTCAGCCGCATGGCAACGCAATAGGTCATGGCGCGAATTTACCAGCAGCGCTCACTGCTGCTGCAGCTGCTGCAATTGCTCTGGCGTCACGCCGGGGCCCGGTTTGACCTCCACCTTGGCGCGCATGCCCTCGACGCCGCCGCCCTGGCGCACGCCGCGCACCGGGCAGGCGTCGAGGTAGTCGGCGCCGATGGCCAGGCGCACATAGCGGCCGTCGGCCAGGCATTGGTTGCTGACGTCGTAACCCAGCCAGCCGCCGCCCTGCGGGTCGTGATCGGCGTCGGGCACGCGCACCTCGGCCCAGGCATGGCTGGCCACATGTTCGGCGTCGGCCGCCAGATAGCCGCTCACATAGCGCGCCGGCAGGCCCAGCAGGCGCGCGCAGGTGACGAACACCTGGGCATGGTCCTGGCACACGCCCAGGCCGCTGGCAAAGGCCTCGGCGGCCGGGGTGGCGGCGTCGGTGAGGCCGGGGGTGTAGGGCATCTGCACGCCCAGCGCCTCCATCATCAGGGCCAGGCCTTGCCGGGCGTCCTGGCGGCAGGGCTCGGCAAAGCGCTGCGCAAAGGCCTGCAGTGCGGCATCGGCGCGCGTCAGCGCGCTGTCGCGCAGGAACAGCTCGGGCGGCAGCGCGTCCTCGCGGTCCGGCTGGGGCGGGCCGTCGGGGGTGTCGACCTCGCCGCGCGCGAACAGGTGGATCTCGCGGCGCGGCCCGTCCAGGGTCAGCACATGCATGTGGTTGCCATAGGCGTCCAGGCAGGCGCTGGCCGGCGCGGGCAGCGTCAGCGCCCAGCTCAGCACGCGCAACCCCGGCGTGGGCCGCGGCGTGAGGCGCAGGTATTGGGTGCTGCGCGCCAGCGGGGCGTCGTAGTGGTAGACCGTCTCGTGCGAGATCAGCAGGTGCATGGTCACATGGCCTCGAAGTAGGCGCGGCGTATCGCGTCACCGAGGGTGGCGGATTCGGCCAGGAAGCCCGTCAGCCAGCCATGCAGGCCGGCGTCCAGGATCTCGTCCACCGCACCATACTCCAGCCGCAGCGCCAGCTGGCCGGCCAGCCGCTTGACCTCGCGCCCGGCATCCGCCGCGCCGGGGCGTGCCTCGATCTGCGGCAGGATGGCGCGGATCTCGTCGCAGCAGGCGCGCAGCGAGCGCGGCACATCGGGGCGCAGGATCAGCAGCTCGGTGACGCGGCGACCGTCCAGGCTGTCGCGGTAGGCGGCGTGGTAGGCCTCGAAGGCCGAGAGCGAGCGCAGCAGCGCGCTCCAGGCATAGAAGTCGGGCGCGCTGTCGCTGGGCGCATCCACCGGCACCAGGCTCGCGACGGCGGGCTCGATCAGCTGCGACTTCACGTCCAGCAGGCGCGCGGTGTTGTCGGCGCGTTCGGTGAAGGTGCCCAGGCGGATGAAGCAGTAGGCGTCGTTGCGCTGCAGCGTGCCATAGGTGGCGCCGCGGAACAGGTGCGAGCGCTCCTTGACCCAGTCGAAAAAGCTCGAGACGCTGGGGATGCCGCGCTTGGGCAGGGTGCGGCCCTCCAGCCAGGTGCTGTTGATGGCCTCCCACATCTCGGCGGTGATCTGGCCGCGCACCGCATGGGCGTTCTCGCGCGCCTGCTTGAGGCAGGACAGCACCGAGGAGGGGTTCTCCAGGTCCAGCGCCATGAAGTTGAAGAGCTGCTCGGCCTGCAGCTTTTCGTGGCGCTGGTGGTAGGCCTCCAGCGTGCCGGTGACGGCCAGCGGCGCGGCCAGCTCGGTCATGGCGCCGCGCGATTGCGGCAGCAGCGAGAGCGAATGCGTCACGTCCAGCATGCGCACCAGGTCCTCGGAACGCTCGAGGTAGCGGCTCATCCAGTAGAGCTGGGCAGCGGTTCTTGACAGCATGATCAGCTCTCCAGGATCCAGGTGTCCTTGGTGCCGCCACCCTGGGACGAATTGACGACCAGCGAGCCCTGCTTGAGCGCCACGCGCGTGAGCCCGCCCGCGACCATGCTGATCTCGCGCCCGGTCAGCACAAAGGGCCGCAGGTCGATGTGGCGCGGCGCGATGCCGCTTTCCACGAAGGTGGGGCAGCTCGACAGGCACAGCGTCGGCTGGGCGATGTAGTTGCTGGGGTTGGCCTTGACGCGCAGCTTGAAGTCCTCCACCTCGGCCTGGGTGGCGGCCGGCCCCACCAGCATGCCGTAGCCGCCCGCGCCGTGCACCTCCTTCACCACCAGCTCGGCCATGTGCGCCAGCACATGATCCAGGTCGGCCGGCTTGCGGCATTGCCAGGTCGGCACGTTGTGCAGGATCGGTTCCTCCTTGAGGTAGAAGCGGATCATGTCGGGCACATAGGGGTAGATGGACTTGTCGTCCGCCACCCCGGTGCCGATGGCGTTGGCCAGGATCACATGGCCCTGCTTGTAGACCGAGAGCAGGCCCGGCACGCCCAGCATGGAGTCGGCGCGGAAGGCCAGCGGGTCGAGGAAGGCGTCGTCGATGCGGCGGTAGATCACGTCCACGCGCTTGGGGCCAACCGTGGTGCGCATGTAGAGGAACTCGTCCTTCACGAACAGGTCCTGGCCCTCCACCAGCTCCACCCCCATCTGCTGGGCCAGGAAGGCATGCTCGAAGTAGGCGCTGTTGAAGGGGCCCGGCGTCAGCACCACCACATTGGGGTTCTCGGCCGTGCTGGCGTGGCGCAGGGTGTTGAGCAAGAGGGTGGGGTAATGCGCCACCGGCGCCACCGCATAGCGTGCGAACAGCTCGGGGAAGAGCCGCATCATCATCTTGCGGTTCTCCAGCATGTAGGAGACGCCCGAGGGCACGCGCAGATTGTCTTCCAGCACGTAGTAGCCGCCGTCCGAATGCCGGATCAGGTCCACCCCGGTGATGTGGGCGTAGATGCCGTGCGGCAGGTCCAGCCCCTGCATGGCGGGTTGGTACTGGGCGTTCGCGAACACCTGCTCGGCCGGGATCAGGCCGGCCTTGACGATGTCGTGCCCGTGGTAGATGTCCCAGAGGAAGCGGTTCAGCGCGGTGACGCGCTGGCGCAGGCCGGCCTCCAGCATGCGCCAGTCCTCCGCCGGCACGATGCGCGGCACGGTGTCGAAGGGGATCAGGCGCTCGGCGCCGGCCTCGTCGCCATAGACGGCGAAGGTGATGCCGACCTTGTGGAACAGCAGATCGGCCTCGGCGCGCTTCTTCGCCAGGTGCTCGGGCGTCTGCGCATGCAGCCAGTTGGCAAAGGCCTGGTAATGCGGGCGGATCGCACCGCTGGCGAGCAGCATCTCGTCAAAGTGGCCGGGGGCGGGTAGGGTCAACGCGTGCATGGGGTCTCCGGCTAGGTCACACAGGCAATGCAAGCCCTGTGCCTGTGCAGTGTGGGCCAGAAATGCGCCTTGCGGGTGCACTGCTGCGGCCATGCCCGTTGCTGGTGCGCCGCGCCTGCACCGTGCCGGGGCACACAGACAACGGTGCTGCGCGTACAGTGCAGGCGCGCGGCATCGCTGCGTCCAGGAGATCTCCACATGACGCTTTGCCCCATTGCCCTGGCCGTTGGCTGCCAGAAATGCCCGGCCTTCAAGGTTTGCCCGCTGAAGAGCGTGATCGGCGATCAGAAACAGCCGAGCGCGCCACCGGCGGCGGCCAAGAAGACCAAGAAGCGCTGAGGTCCCTCAGGCCTCCAGCCTGAACTGCGTCGCCGGCTCGGCGCGCCCGAACAGCCAGCCCTGGCCCAGCACGCAGCCGAGCTGCTGCAGCACCGCCAGCTGGCCCTCGGTCTCGATGCCCTCGGCCAGCACCTCAACGCCCAGGTCGCGCCCCAGCTCGACGATCAGGCCGGCGACGCGGCGCGCGCGCGCGTCGTGCTCGATGCCGCGCACCAGCGAGCGGTCCAGCTTGAGCTCGTGCACCGCGATCTCGGCCAGGCGTCCCAGCGAGGACTGGCCGGTACCGAAGTCGTCGATCGAGAGCTCGAAGCCGGCCTCGGTGAGCGCGGCCAGCGCCGGCCCGACCTGCTCGCTGTGCACCGCAAAGGCGGTCTCGGTGATCTCCAGGCGCAGGCGCTCGCGCGCCACACCATGCGCATCGCATTGCGCCGTGACCCAGGCGGCGAAGTCGGGCTCCTCGAGCTGGCGCAGGCTCAGGTTGACCGAGATGCGCAGGCGCGGATCGGGCCAGCTCGCCAGATGGGCCACCGCCTTCTCGACCATGCGCTGGCCGATCTGCACGATCGCGCCGGTGTGCTCGGCCACGGCGATGAAATGGTCGGGCATCACGAGGGTGCCTTCGCGCGTGCGCCAGCGCACCAGCGCCTCGGCGCCGACGCTGTTCTGGTCGGCCAGGCGCACCTGGGGTTGCAGATACATCTCGATGCGGTCCTCGGCCAGGGCGGCGTCGAGGTCGGCCAGCAGGGCCATGCGGCGATGCACCTGCTCGCGCACCGCGGCCGAGAAGCTGGCGCTGCGCACCTGGCGGCCGGGCGCCTGGCGCGCCACCATCAGGCCGGCCTCGTCGATGGCCTGGTCGACGCTGGTGCCGCCCTGCGACCAACCCAGCGCCATCGGCAGCTGCAGCGCCATATCGCCGACGCTGAGCGGCTGCGCCAGCGCCGCCAGCAGGCGTTGCACCAGCGCATCGGGCACCGGGCCGGGCATGGCCAGCGCAAAGCGGTCGCCCTCCAGCCTCGCCACCTGGGCCTGGCCGCCCAGCACCTGCTGCAGACGCAGGGCCAGGTCTTGCAGCGCGCGCCGCGCTACCGCCTCGCCCAGCACGCCGCGAATCTCCTGCAGATCGCCCACCGCCACCTGGGCGAACTCCAGGCCCGTGGCCGTGCCCAGCTGGGCCTTCAGGCCGGCGCGGTTGGCCAGCCCGGTCTCGCGATCGTGATGGGCGCGGTGCTGCAGCTCGATATAGGCCTTCACATCGTCGTAGGCCAGCGAGAGATTGACGGCGAACAGCTCCAGCAGCCCGGTGGCCACCTCGTCCATCGGCGAGGACAGCGAGAACAGCACCAGCAGGGCGTCGCCATCCTGGGCATGGGCCCGTACCACGCCATAGCCGCCATGGTGGGCCACGTCGGCACCGTTGACATGGCTGAGCGCGCCGCGCAGCGGCTCGGGCAGGGTCTCGGCCTGGCGCCCGACCAGGCGCGCGAACGCCCCGGCCCCGGCCACCACCTCGGCCGCCATCTCGCCATGGGCCTGCGGGCCCGGCGCCGCGCCGAGGCGCAGCACCAGCACGCCATCGGGCTGGCCGTCGACGATGGTGCAGATCTGCGTCAGCACGCCGTCGGCAAAGGCCTGGAAGGAGCCGCGCTCGCTCATCAGCCGGCCCGAGGCGCGCACCACCTTCTCCAGGCCGCGCTGGTGCGCCTCGATGCGGCGCAGCTGGTGGAAGCCGCGTATCGCCACCGTCAGGCAGGTGAGCAGGCGCAGCTGGGTCAGCTCGGCCTTGGTCTTGTAGTCGTTGATGTCGTAGCGCCGTATCACCTCCAGCTCGGGGGCGTAGCCGGCCTGGCCGGTGCGCAGGATGATGCGCAGCGCCTGGCGGCCAGGCAGGGCGCGCACGCGCTCCACCAGGCGCAGGCCGGCGTCGGCGGACTCCATCACCACGTCCAGCAGCAGCACCGCGATCTCGGCATCGGCCTGGATCAGCAGCTCGGCCTCGGCGGCCGTGCCGGCGGTCAGCAGGCTCAGCGGGCGGCCGTCAATGCGTTCGTCGCGCAGCGCGAACAGCGTGGCCTGCACGACGTCGGGTTCGTCGTCCACCACCAGCACGCGCCAGCTGCGCTCGGGCGCAGCGGCGCGGTGCAGATCGTCCACGATGTCGAGCGCGTCGTCCTCAGGCGGTGATGCTGGCATGGTGTTCCGGGGCGGCGCCCGCCGGGGCGCTCAGCGGCAGGTGTAGCAGAAAACGGCAGCCCTGTCCCTCGCTGCTGTGCAGCACGATGCGCCCGCCCAGCAGGCCCACCACCAGATTGCGCACGATCGCCAGGCCCAGGCCGCTGCCGCCCTGGCCCAGCCGGGTGGTGAAGAAGGGCTCGAAGGCGCGCGCCTGCACCTCGGCCGACATGCCGCGGCCCTGGTCTTCCACCATCAGGTCCAGCGTGCCCTCGCTGCGATCGGCCAGGGCGATGCGCACCGCGCCGCCATGGCCATCGAAGCCGTGCAGCACCGCGTTCACGACCAGATTGGTCAGCACCTGGCCGAGCGCGCCGGGGTAGCTGTCCATGCGCAGGCCGGGCGGCAGCTCGTTGATCAGCTCGGTGCCATGGCGACCGTAGGCGGGGCGCAGCGAGGCCAGCAGCTCGTCCACCGTCTCGCGCAGGTCGAACTGGCGTCGCTGCGCGCTGCTGCGGTCCACCGCCACCTGCTTGAAGCTGCGTATCAGCTCGGCGGCGCGCGCCAGATTGCGCGCCAGCAGCTGGTCGGCCTCGGTGATGCTGGCAAGCAGGCCGTCCAGCATGGAGCGCTTCAGCGGCCCCAGGGCCAGGTCTTGCTGGAAGCGCCGCACCTTGTCGGCCAGGCCGCTGGAGACCGTCACCGCCACGCCGATGGGGGTGTTGAGCTCATGCGCCACGCCCGCCACCAGCGCGCCCAGCGAGGCCAGCTTCTCGGCCTCCACCAGCTCGGCCTGGGCCTCGCGCAGCTGCGCCCCCAGGGCCTGTTCATGTGCCAGCAGCTGCTGGCGCTCGGCCACCGAGTTGCGCAGACGGCGCAGCTGGTCGCCCACCTCGGCGTAGTCGCCGGACAGCTGGTGGGCCTCGGGGCTGAGTGTCAGTTCGCCCTCGGAGAGCCTGGCGATGCCGTCGGCCACCACCGCCAGCGGCCGCAGCACGCGGGTGAGCACCAGCCGGATCGCCAGCAGCATCAGCGCCAGGCCCAGCAGGGCCAGCAGCAGCCCCCAGGCCGAGGCCCAGCGGCCCCAGGCGCGCCCGCTGTTCAGCTCGCTGTCGGCGACGCGCACCTGCAGGTCCAGCAGGGCCGAGAGCGTGGTGTTGAGCGGGCGCAGCTGCAGCATGTAGCGGCTCGCGGCATCCGGCGGCCGCTCGGCCCCCAGCAGGGTCTGCAGCGCGCCCAGCTGCTGGCCGGCGGTCTCGGCCAGGGCGCTCTCTTCCGCCGTCAGGTAGGTGGCCAGGTATTTGCGCCAGAGTGCGTTCTGCTCGCGCACCAGCTCGTTCAGCAGCTGCTGTTGCAGCGCGCCGTCGGCGCCGCCGCCGAGGGTCACCGGCACGTCGACGTTGAGCAGCTGGCTGATGCGCTGCAGGTCGCGCAGCGGCACCACGCGATCGGCGTAGACGGTGGCCAGCTGCCGCGTCAGCAGCTGGCTGGCGAGCAGGCCCGAGGCCACCGCCAGCAGCAGCAGCGCGCCCAGCCACCACAGCAGGCCCTGCAGGGTGCGCTGCACCGAGCGGTCGAGACTGCGTTGCAATACCACCATGCCCGGGCTTCCTGCGCTTGCGGATGTTCGATTCTGAGGCCTGGCCCATGCCAGTTGGCTTGGTGGGAACGAGTATGCTGCGCGCCCTTGAAAGTGCGAACATCGGCGGCCACGCCAGCCTTCATCCATGCCCATCCAGCCCGCCCGCAAATCCACCCATCGCCGCCGCGGCGCCGAGCGCGACGAGCTGCGCGAGCAGATCCTGCAGGCGGTGGGGCGCCTGCATCTGGAGGGCGGCTACGGCGCCGTGACGATGCGCGGCGTGGCCCAGGCGGTGGGCATCTCGGCGATGTCGCTGTACCGCTATTTTCCCAACAAGTCGGCGCTGCTGGAGCAGGTCTGGGGCGAGGTGCTGGAGGCCTCGCTGCAGGAGGCGCGCACGCGCAGCAAGGCGGGCGAGGCGCCGATCCAGCGCCTGCGCCTGCTGTACGCGGCCTATGTGCGCTTCTGGATGGAGCGGCCGCAGGACTTCAAGCTGGTGTTCGACCCCTGCAATGAAATTGCGCCCAGCTTCCTGGCCGCCGGCCCGGCCTCGGGCTTCCGGCGCGAATGCGAGACCCTGATCGATGCCTGCCTGGGGCCGGACGCCACACCGGCGCAGCGCCAGCTCGCCCACGACCTGTGCCGGCTGAAGGTGATCGGCTATCTGTTCACCAATATCGGCATGTCCACCAAGCCCAGGCTGGCGCCCGCGCAGCTGCTGGACGGCATGCTGGACGACCTCGAGCAGCAGCTGCTGCGCGCGCGCGTCGCGGCCGACGCGCCGGCCTAAACCCAAGACCCCCGCAGAGCGCACAAGGCCTTGCCAGGCCCGCACAAACCCTGAAGTGAACGTGTAGCGTACACGTTACTATAAATCCGCGATCGGGTCTTGCCGCAACGGCGCGGCGGGCTCATGGGTTTGACAGGGAAAGGTTGTGCAGGTGAATCAGCTGAAGATATCGACCCGTCTCCACCTCCTGGTTGGCATGCTGCTGACCCTCATGCTGCTGGTGGGCGGCACCGGGCTGGCGGGGCTGACGCGGGCCGACGAGGGCCTGCAGCGGGTCTATGAGCGCAGCGCCGAACCCATGGCCCTGGTGGCCGAGATCCAGGAGCGCCTGTTGCGCAATCGCCTGGCGCTGGCGGTGGCCCTGGTGACGCCCGACGAAGCCACCATCGCGCGCAGCGTGGCCGAGGTGGAGGGCAATATCCAGGCCATCAGCGCGCTGTGGACGCGCTATATGGCCAGGGCCCATGAGCCCGAGGAGCGCGCCCTGGCGCAGCAGTTTGCCGAGCATCGCCAGCGCTTCGTCAGCGCGGGCCTGCTGCCGACGCTGGCGGCCCTGAAGGCGGGCGACATCGCCGGCGCCAACCGCCTGGTGGTGGAGGCGGTGCGGCCGCACTATGTGGCGGTGGGCACCGACATCCAGGCCCTCATGCAGCTGCTGCTGCGCGGCGCGCAGACCGAGCATGCGCAGGCGCAGCAGCGTCACGCCAGCATCCGCAATCTGTCCATCGGCTTGGGCCTGGCCGGGCTCTTGCTGGCGCTGGGCTTCGGGCGCCTGCTGGTGCGCAGCATCGGCGGCTCGCTGGAGCAGGCCATCGCGGCCTCCGATGCGGTGGCGCGCGGCGACCTGACGGCGCGCGTCGAGGTGCAGGGCCGCCACGAGATCGCGCGCCTGCTGGCCTCGCTGGAGCGCATGCGCGCCAGCCTGGCCACCGTGGTGGCGGGTGTGCGGCGCGATGCCGAGGGCGTGGCCACCGCCAGCACCCAGATCGCGCAGGGCAATAGCGATCTCTCCAGCCGCACCGAGGAGCAGGCCTCGGCGCTGCAGCAGACCGCCGCCTCGATGGAGCAGCTGGGCTCCACCGTGCAACAGAACTCCAGCAATGCGCGCCAGGCCGACCAGCTGGCGCGCGACGCCACCGAGGTGGCGGTGCGCGGCGGCCAGATGGTGGCCGAGGTGGTGCAGACCATGCAGGGCATCAACGAGAGTTCGCGCCGCATCGGCGAGATCATCGCGGTGATCGACAGCCTGGCCTTCCAGACCAATATCCTGGCGCTGAATGCCGCGGTGGAGGCGGCGCGCGCCGGCGAGCAGGGGCGCGGCTTCGCGGTGGTGGCCGGCGAGGTGCGCAATCTGGCGCAGCGCAGCGCCCAGGCGGCGCGCGAGATCAAGGAGCTGATCCTGGCCAGCCTGGCGCGCGTGGACCAGGGCAGCGCGCTGGTGGGCAAGACCGGCGCGGCGGTGGAGGAGCTGGTGGAGGCGATCCACCAGGTCAGCGCCGTGGTGGGCGGCATCAGCGCCGCCAGCCTGGAGCAGAGCGCCGGCGTGGCGCAGATCGGTGCCGCGGTGGGGCAGATGGACCGCGCCACCCAGCACAACGCCGCGCTGGTGGAGGAGACCGCCGCCGCCGCCGACAGCCTGAAGCAGCAGGCACGCCAGCTGGTGCAGGCGGTGGAGGTGTTCCGGCTGGGCGACGCCCCCGCCCACGGGCACGGCGACTGAATGTCGGGCAGCACCGCCTGGCTGATCGCGGTGGCGCTGGCCGCGGCGCTGGCGCTGGCCTTGCTGCTGGTGCAGCTGGCCTACCGGGCCGGCCGGCGGCGTGCGCCCGAGGGCCCCAGCTCGCGCCTGCCGGGGCTGGAGTCGGGGGCCTCGGCACACCGGCGCGTGCGCCTGGCCATCTATGTGGTGTTGCTGGCCGCGGCCGGCCATGCGGCCCTGCTGGCCTGGCAGGCCGATGCCTCGCTGCAGCGCCGCCAGGCCGAAACCGAGGCCGCCAATCTGGCCGGCATGCAGCGCATGCACAGCCAGCGCATCGGCCGCATCGCCTCACTGCTGGGCCAGCTGCCGGGCGAGCAACTCGCCAGTCAGGCCGAGCTGCGCGCGGTGCTGGAGCGCGCCGATCGCGATGCGCGTGTGCTGCAGGAATTTCTGTACGCGGGTTCGTCCCAGCTGGGCCCGGCGCTGGCGCTGGATGCGGCCGTGCTGGCCGGCTGGGAAGAGACGCGCAGCGCGCTCTACCGCCAGGCCGAGGCGCTGCTGCAGGCCGCGCCGCAGCGCGGCAGCACGCGGGTTGCGACCCTGCAGCAGGCGGTCGAGCCGGCGCTGCTGGCGGCCGAGCGCCTGGTGCTGGCGCTGGAGCAGGCCACCGAGGCCAGGCAGCGCAGCGCGGTGACCTTGGCCAAGGTCTGGGCCGCCGCCACCGTCAGCCTGCTGATCGCGCTGGCGGTGATCGTGGCCGAGCCCACCGCCCGCGCGGTGCGCTCGCAATACCTGAAGCTGGCGACGCAGGCACGCGAGCTGGAGCGCCTGGCCCTGGTGGCCGAGCTCACCACCAATGCCGTCATGATCACCGATGGCCGCCAGCGCTTGGTGTGGGTCAACGAGGCCTTTTCGCGCCTCACCGGCTACCGCCTCGGCGAGGCCCTCGGGCACAGCATGGCCGGGCTGCTGCAGAGCCAGCCGACCGAACAGGCGGCGCTGGCCCGCCTGCAGACCGCCGTGCAGGCCGGGCGCGGCGCGCGCGCCCAGGTGCTGAACCGCCGCAAGGATGGGCGCGAGCTCTGGCTCGACATCGACATGCAGCCGCTGCGCGACAGCGCCGGCGCGGCCGAGGGCTTTGTGGCGGTGGCCGCCGACGTCACCGAGCGCCGCCGCGCCCAGGCCGATCTGCGCATCGCCGCGATCGCCTTCGATTCGCTGGAGGCGATCGCTATCACCGACGCCGCGCAGAGCATCCTGCGCGTCAACCCCGCCTTCACGCGCATCACCGGCTACAGCGCCGCCGAGGCGCATGGCCGCGTGGTGGGGCGCCTGCTGCGCTCAGGCCGGCACGAGCCGGCGTTCTACGAGGCGATGTGGCGCCAGCTGAGCGCCGAGCGCCACTGGCAGGGCGAGGTCTGGAACCGCCGCAAGAACGGCCAGGTCTATCCGGAATGGCTCAGCATCACCGCGGTGACCGACGAGGACGGCGCGGTGGCCAACTATGTGGCGGTGTTCACCGACATCACGCAGAAGAAGCTGGCCGACGAGACCATCCACAACCTGGCCTTCTACGACGCCCTCACCGAGCTGCCGAACCGCCGCCTGATGCGCGACCGCCTCGGCCAGGTGCAGGCCTCCAGCGTGCGCCACCTGCGCCCGGCGGCGGTGCTGTTCATCGACCTCGACCACTTCAAGGAGCTCAACGACACGCGCGGCCACGACGTCGGCGACCGCCTGCTGGTGGAGGTGGCGCGCCGCCTGCAGGCGACGGTGCGCGTCAACGACACGGTGGCGCGCCAGGGCGGCGACGAGTTCGTGGTGATCCTGCCCGACCTGAGCGAGACGCCCGAGCAGGCGGCGGTGGACGCCGAGACCGTGGCCGAGAAGGTGCGCGCCGTGCTGACCCGGCCCTATGCGCTGGACGAGCATGAATGGCACAGCACCGCCAGCATCGGCATCAGCATGCTGTACGGCAACGAGGTCTCGCTGGACGAGATCCTCAAGCGTGCCGACATCGCCATGTACGAGGCCAAGCGCTCGGGCCGCAATGCGATCCGCTTCTTCGACCCGGCGACGCATGCGGCGATGGCGGCGCGTATCGCGCTGGAGGCCGATCTGCGCCACGCGCTGCCGCAGGGCGAGTTCAGGCTGCATTACCAGCTCCAGGTCGACCAATGGCGGCAACCGGTGGGCGCCGAGGTGCTGCTGCGCTGGCAGCATCCGCGCCGCGGCATGGTGGCGCCGGGCAGCTTCATCGCGCTGGCCGAGGACACCGACCTGATCTCGCCGATCGGCCATTGGGTGCTGCGCGAGGCCTGCCAGCAGCTGCGCCGCTGGGCCGATGCGCCGGCCACGCGCGAGCTGCAGCTGGCGGTGAATGTCAGCGCCCGCCAGTTCAGGCAGATCGATTTCGTCGAGCAGGTGCGCGGCGTGCTAGAGAGCAGCGGCGCCAATCCGCGCCTGCTCAAGCTGGAGCTGACCGAAAGCCTGGTGCTGGTCAACCTGGCCGACACGCTGGCCAAGATGCAGGCCATCAATGCGCTCGGGGTGCGCTTCGCGATCGACGACTTCGGCACCGGCCAGAGCTCGCTGGCCTACCTGACCCGCCTCAGCCTGGACCAGCTCAAGATCGACCAGACCTTTGTGGCCAGTATGCTGGGCTCGCACACCGACGCGGTGATCGTGCAGACCATCATCGGCATGGCCAAGAGCCTGGGCCTGGAGGTGATTGCGGAGGGTGTGGAGACCGAGGAGCAGCTGGCCTTTCTGGTGCGCAACGGCTGCCGCCGCTTCCAGGGCTATCTGCTGGGGCGGCCGGTGCCGATCGAGCAGCTGGAGCTGCAGCTGGCCGGCGCGGTGCCGGCCGAGGCCGCCGATTGAGCGGCGGGCCGAGCGGCTGGCCGCCGGCCCCGCGCTCCGGCAGGCTCTCTCAGGCGGCCTGCCGGAGCTCGTCGAACAAGCCCATGTCGGCGCGGCCCATCAGCGCTTCGATATCGAGCAGGATCAGCATGCGCTCGTTGACCGTGCCGATGCCGGTGATGAAACCGGTGTCGACCAGTCCGGCGCTGAGCTGAGGGGGCGGCCGGATGGCCTCGCCGCCCAGGTCAAGCACGTCCGACACCGAGTCGACCACGGCACCGACGACGCGCTGACCGATGTTCAGCACCACGACCACGGTGAGGGCCGAGTACTCGGCCTGCGCGAGGCCGAACTTGAGGCGCAGATCGACGATGGGCACGATGACGCCGCGCAGATCGATCACGCCCTTGAGGAAGGCTGGCGCATTGGCGATGCGGGTGGGCGCCTCGTAGGAGCGGATCTCCTGCACCTTGAGGATGTCGATGCCGTATTCCTCGGCGCCGAGCTTGAAGCTCAGGTACTCGCGCTTCTGGGCGGTGTGGCTGGCGATGGCATGCATGCGGCGGCCCTCAGAAACTGGCCCAATCGGCGCCGGCCGTCGCCGGCACGGGCTGCTGACGCGGCGCCGGGCGCGCCGCGGCCGGCTTGGCAGCGGCACGCGCGGGCGTGGCGGGCAGGGCGGGCTTGTGCGGGGCGGGCGCGGCATGGCCCACGTCGAACACGGCGACGGTGTCGGCCAGGCGCGCGGCCTGCTGCTGCATGCTGTCGGCGGCGGCCGCCGATTCCTCCACCAGCGCGGCGTTCTGCTGCGTCACCTGGTCCAGCTGCTGGACCGCATCGCTGATCTGGGCCAGGCCCTTGGATTGCTCGACGCTGGCCTCGGAGATTTCACCCACCAGATCGTTCACCCGGCGCACCTGGCTGACGATGTCGTCCATGGTGCGGCCGGCTTCGGCCACCAGGGTGGCGCCGCTGTCGACCTTCTCCACGCTCTGCTGGATCAGGGTCTTGATCTCCTTGGCCGCCTGGGCCGAGCGCTGGGCCAGGGTGCGCACCTCGCCGGCCACCACCGCGAAGCCGCGGCCCTGCTCGCCGGCACGGGCGGCCTCGACGGCGGCGTTGAGCGCCAGGATATTGGTCTGGAAGGCGATGCCGTCGATCACGCCGATGATGTCGGCGATCTGGCGCGAGCTGTCGGTGATGCCCTGCATGGTGCTGACCACCTGCGACACCACATGCCCGCCCTTGGCGGCCACATCGGTGGCGCCGGCCGCCAGCTGCGAGGCGGCGCGGGCGTTGTCGGCGTTCTGGTTGACGGTGGAGGTCAGCTGCTCCATCGAGGCCGCGGTCTGCTGCAGATTGGAGGCCTGCTCCTCGGTGCGCTGGCTCAGGTCCACATTGCCGCTGGCGATCTGGGTCGAGGCGGTGCTGACCGATTCGACCCCGACGCGCACCTGGCCGACCACCTCGCGCAGCCGGGCCACCATATGGCCGAGGGCACGGGTCAGCTGGGCCACCTCGTCGCGGCCGGTGGCGTGCGGGCTGTGGGTCAGGTCACCGCCGGCCACGGCCTCGGCGAGCTGCACGGCGGCGGCCAGGGGCACGGCGATCAGGCGGCTGATGAACCAGGCGAAGGCCACGGCCACGGCGACGGCCAGCAGCACGGCGGCGATCACGCCATTGCGGCCGGCCTCGAACATCTGCCGGGCCTGCTCGGCGTCGTGCCGGGCTTGCTCGTCGTTGTAGTCGGCCAGCTTCTGCACGCGCGCCAGGGTGTCCTCGAAGTGGCGCAGGCCATCCTTGCCGGCGATGTATTCGCGCGCCTCCTCATGTTGGCCGGCCTGCAGCATCGGTGCCAGCTTGGCCGAACGCTCGAGGTAGGACTGCCAGCCGGCGATCGCCTCGTCGTAGAGCTTGCGCTCCTGCGCGTCGGCGATGGCCTCGGCGTAGGACTTGCGGGCCGCCTCGAAACTCGTCTTGACCTGCTCCAGGCGCGCCAGCATCTCGTCGCGCTCGGCATCCGTGCTGACCAGGGCGCGGTACTCGCGGGTGCGGTAGCGGTTCGCCGCCTCGGCCATCTTCAGGCTGTCGCGCACCCCGGCCAGGCGCAGGCTCAGGATCGATTCGGCCTGCCCGTAGACCTTGGACAACTGGACCACCGACAGGCCGCCCAGCAGCAGCATCAGGGCCAGCACGACGCCGAAGGCAAGGCTCAGTTTGCCGCGCACGGTGAGGGAGTTCATCAGCTTCATCACAGTCCTCTCAATCGCGCGGGCTCGCCGCGCCGGATGGGCGCTCGACCTGCGCCCGGGTGGTTGATGTGGATCAGTGTCGGCTGATGTGTCGTAAACGTACGGGAACTTTTACACGTAAACATACGGCAATGTTTACGCGCTAACGATAGACTGCTGCCATGACGACAATCAAAAGCAAGTCCGCGCCCAGCCGCGCCCGGGTCAGGCGCGGCAATCTGGAAGACGCGGAGCAGCTGCGCAAGGAGCTGGTGGACGCGGCGTTGGCGCTGTTTGCCGATGGCGGCCTGGAGGCGGTGTCGATCCGCTCGGTGTCGGCCCGGGTCGGCGTGTCGCCGATGGCGATGTATCGCTACTTCGCCGACAAGGCCGAGCTGCTGAGCGGCGTCTCGGCCTTTGCGCAGCAGGGCAGCTACGAGTACACGCAGAAGGTGGTGACGCGCGCGCGCGGTGGCCGGGCCCGACACCGCGCCGCCATCGAGGCCTTTCTGGACTACTGGGAGTCGCACCCCGACCAGTACTGCCTGGTGTACGGCTTCAGCGAGATCGGCCCGGCGCGCGAGGCCAAGTCCAGGCTCGGCCCGCCGCCCAAGTACGCCGACTACCTCGCTTACCAGACGCTCGTCACCGAGGCGCTGGCGCGCGAGATCGGCGCGCCGCTCACCCATGTGAAGCTGGCCCAGGATCTGCGCATCGCCATGCTGCTGGGCTATCTGCACGGCACCATGGTGTTCAGGCGCTACCCCTGGAGCGAGCCCGCCCAGCTGCGTGAGGCCTATGTGGAGCAGGTGCAGCAGGCCGTGGAGCGCTGCCTGCTGCACGGCCCGGCCGCGGCCTCGCGCTGAGGTGCGCGCTAGCGCTAGCATCCGGTTCATCACCAGGGAGCCCAGGGCTCGGACAGGGGAGGTGGCGATGAGGCACTGGGCACCGCGGCTGCTGATGGTTCCGCTGACCCTGGCGGTCATGCTGGCGCATGGTGCCGAGTCGATCCCGGCCATCGCCGATGGCAAGCGTGGCGACTATGTGTTCCTCGAGAAGGCGCGCCAGCGCTGGCGCCTGTGCGCCGTGCTGCCCCACGCGCTGGACCGCTTCTTCTGGGCGGTGGCCTACGGCCTGGACAAGCAGGCCGGCGCGCTGGGCGTCGACGTGGGCATCGCCCAGGCGGGCGGCTACGGCAACCTCGCGGAGCAACGCCGCCTGGTCGCCGAATGCGTGGCCGATGGCGCCGACGCGGTGCTGCTCGCAGCCATTGACCCTGCCGCCTTCAAGGACGAGCTGGAGCTGTTGGCCGCGCAGCGCATCAAGGTGATCGACCTGGTCAACGGCCTGGACGGCGAGTCGGTGGCCGCGCATTCGCATCAGGACTACGCCGACACGGGCGCGACGGTGGCGCGTTATGTGATGGCCCTCGCGAACGCTGATGGCGCGGGGCAGGCCTGGCGCGTGGGCTGGTTTCCGGGCCCAGGCAATGCGCGCTGGTCCAAGGGCTTCGACGCCGCCATTCGCAAGGCCTTTGCGGCGCAGCGCCCGGCCCGGATCGCCCTGGTCGAGGGCGGCTGGGGCGCCACCTCGATGCGGGTGCAGAGTTCGCTGGTCAGGGCCTTGCAGGAGGCGCAGCCGGTGGAGGTGATCCTGGCCAATGCTGTCGCCGCCGAGTTCTCGGCGCGCTTCTACAAGGGGCGGCCCCGGGCGCCGCGCTACATCGTCTCCACCTATGCCTCGGACGGCGTGATCAATGCGATGAAGACGGGCGAGATCGCCGCCATGATGGCCAATGCGCCGGTGACGGAGGCGCGCATCGCGGTCGATCTGGCGGTACGGGCGCTGGAGGAGCGTGCGTTCCCGAGGCTGGTGAGCGTTCCGGCCCGGCTCGTCACGCGGGCCAATCTGGCCAGCTTCCAATCAGAGGAGGCCGTGGCGCCGGTGGGCCTGCGCATCCCCCTCAAGAAGTTGCCTCCCAGGCCGGCGGCGGTGTCGCCCTGAGCGGGCGGATAGCAGGCGAGGGTGCTGGTGCGACCGGCAAGAATCGAACTTGCGACTAAGCCTTCGGAGGGCCCAATGATATCCACTTCACCACGGTCGCGGTGCAGGGGCGCATTCTAGCCGGCTTCCGCGCCTTGGCCGCACAAGCCCGGCCGGGCGCCGCGCGGCCGACGATATAATCCCGCGGTTTTGCCGCCTGCGTTTTGCAGGCAGCGCATTCCCAGCGCTTTCCATCAAGCCGACGCCAACGAGGATTTCATGAGCGGATCTCACGACCACGACGCCCCGCACGAAGGACCGATCAAGACGCCCAAGCAGCTGATCTGGGCCGTGTTCTTTGCCTTTGTGGTGCCCATCATCGTGATCGTGATGCTGGCCAACTACGTCACCACCGATGTCAAGCCGGCCGCCGGCAGCGTCGGCCTGGAAGAGCAGGCGGTGGCCGCGCGCATCCAGCCGGTGGGCGCGATCGAAATCAAGGACGCCTCCAACCCCGGCGCGATGAAGACCGGCGAGCAGGTGTTCCAGGCCCAGTGCTCGGCCTGCCACGCCACCGGCGCCGCCGGTGCACCCAAGCTGGCCGATGCGGCCGCCTGGGGCCCGCGCGTGAAGAACGGCTTCGAAGCCCTGCTGAACTCGGCCCTCAAGGGCAAGGGCAATATGGGTGCCCAGGGCGGCGGCGATCACAGCGATTTCGAGATCGCCCGCGCCGTGGTCTATATGGCCAACCAGGGTGGTGCCAAGTTCGACGAACCCAAGGCACCTGCCGCAGCCGCTTCGGCCGCCGCGAACTGATCAGGCATCGCAAGATCAGCACAAACCGCCCGGGCGTCGAGCCCCGGCGGTTTTTTTATTGCGCCTGAGGTTGGCGCTGGAAGCCGAAGCGCGCCGGCAGCTCGGCGGCGCGGATGTCCTGGGGTGTCCACAGGCCTTGCTCCACCGCATCGGCTGCGGTCTCCATGTCCAGGCTGTGCACCAGGCCCGGGCCGATGTCGCTGTCCAGGTAGAGCCGGCCCAGCTCGTCCAGCCAGGCGCTGCGGAACTGGGCCGGGCGCCCGGTGTGGCTGCGCAGCTGCGGGCCCACCGGCGTGGCGGCGAGGCGCCAGACCCAGGGCGTGGCCTCGAGCTGCAGGTAGACGCGCTGCGGCCCGTTCTGGAAGAACCAGCAGCCCTGCTCGTCGGCCTCGTAGTTGCGTTCGATGAACTCGCGCAGCTTCTCATGCACGATGCGGCTGCCCTTTACCTGCGGGAAGGGGCCGGCGGCCTGGATGCGCTCGTCGCGCATATACCAGTCGCCGCGCGCGTCCAGCGCCAGCCAGCCATAGCAGTGCGGGACGTTGGGCCACTTCTTCAGCGCGGCCTTGACGATGGGATCCATGGCCCGAGTCTAGAGCGCCTGGGACAGCCAGTCGCAGACCTGTTGCGGCATGCTCATCACATGGCCGGGCAGCGGGCCGGCGGCAAAGCCCACATGGCCGCCATGCTCGGGCTGCCACAGCGTCACATAGGGCCCGGTCTCGTGCTCGCGCGGCAGACAGGCGGCCGGCACGAAGGGGTCGTTGCGTGCGTTCAGCACCAGGGCCGGGATGCGGATGCGCGCCAGGTGCGGCTTGCTGGAGGCGCGCTGCCAATAGTCTTCGGTATTGCGGAAGCCGTGCAGGGGCGCGGTGAAGACATTGTCGAACTCGTACAGATCGCGCGCGCGCAGCAGGCGCTCGGCATCGAACAGGCCGGGGTGCTGCTTCAGCTTGCGCAAGGCCTTGGGCACCATGGTGCGCAGAAACATGCGCGTGTAGACCTGGCGGCTGAAGCCCTGGCCGATGGCGCGGCCCGAGGCGGCCAGGTCCACCGGCGAGCAGATCGAGCAGACCGCGCGTGCGGTGGCGGCGGCGCTCTGGCCATGCTCCTCGGCCCAGCGCAGCAGGGCATTGCCGCCCAGCGAGACGCCGGCGGCCAGCACTGGGCCGTCGTGCAGTTCCTTGAAGCGCGCCAGCATCCAGCCGATCTCTTCGAAGTCGCCCGAGTGGTAGGCGCGCGGTGCCAGGTTCAGTTCGCCCGAGCAGCCGCGGAAATGCGGGATCGCGAAGGCCCAGCCGCGCTGGCGCGCCACCGCGGCAAAGGCCTGGGCGTAATGGCTTTGCGAGCTGCCTTCGAGGCCGTGGAACAGCACCAGCAGCGGCGCCATGCTGCCGCGCCCGCCAATGCCTTCGCCAAAACGGCTTTCCTGGAACTCGGGCTGGCGCTTGGTGAACATGTCGTGCGACATCCACGCCGGCGTCTCCAGCCAATCCACGTCGATGAAGTCGGCGTCGGGCGTGGTCCAGCGCTCGCGCCGGAATTTCAGCGGCAGACCCTGATGGCGGCGCGCAAACAGCGCCGGCCAGATGGTCTGGGCATGGCCGCCGGGCAGCCATGAGGGCGCTTGGTACTGCATGGCGACGCGGTCAGTGTAGGGTAGCCGGCTCTTCAACCACCTCTTGTATGTCATGCGCGGTACCGGGGCTGGCATGGTGCACCACCATGCGCCAGCCCATGGCGGTTTTCAGGTAAACATTGGTTGAGATGACCCAGGCGCTTTGCTGCCCCTCGGCGCCCTGCACGAGCACGCGCTCGAGCACCTGGTGGATGGCGGTGTCGCCGCTCACCATGCGGCGCACCCGCTCGGGATGGACGGCGATGGCGCCCTGCTGGAACACCGCTTCGAAGGCCGCGCGGATCGCGCCCAGGCCCACCACGCGCGGGCCGCCGGGATGCACGCAGGAGACCTCGTCCTCATCGGCCCAGACCTCCATCAGGCGGTCCAGATCGGCGCCCTGCAGGGCTTCGTAGAACTGCTGCTCGGTGTCCTCGGGGGAGGACAAGAGCGCGGCGGCCTGGGCTTTGGGTCGGTGCATCACGGCGGTCAGTGCGCGGAATGCAGCTGCTCGCCCGCCTTGAGCTTGTAGACCGTGCCGCAATACGGGCATTTGCCGCCACCCTCGTGGGTGATGTCGACGAACACGCGCGGATGGTTGCTCCACAGCGGCATGGCCGGGTTGGGGCAGGCCACCACGCCACCGCCTTGGACATCCTTGGCCGTCACTTCAACGACGCTCTTGTTTTCTTGCGCACTCATTGCTTTACTTTCGCTTTCTCAGACCAGGCTCAGCCAGTGAGCATATTTGGGGTTGCGGCCATTGACGATGTCAAAGAAGGCCGATTGGATCTTCTCGGTGATGGGGCCGCGCGAGCCGGCGCCCAGTTCCACCCGGTCCAGTTCGCGGATCGGCGTGACCTCGGCGGCGGTGCCGGTGAAAAAGGCCTCGTCGCTGATATAGACCTCGTCGCGGGTGATGCGCTTTTCCACCAGCTTCAGGCCCAGGTCCTGGCAGATGTGGAAGATGGTGTTGCGGGTGATGCCGTTGAGCGCGCCGGCCGAGAGGTCGGGGGTGTAGACCACGCCGCCCTTGATGACGAAGAGGTTCTCGCCCGCCCCCTCGGAGACGAAGCCCGAGGCGTCCAGCAGCAGCGCCTCGTCATAGCCATCTTCGGTGGCTTCCATATTCGCCAGGATGGAGTTGGTGTAGTTGCTCACCGCCTTGGCCTGGGTCATGGTGATGTTCACATGGTGGCGGGTGTAGCTGCTGGTCTTGACGCGGATGCCGCGCTTCATGCCTTCCTCGCCCAGGTAGGCGCCCCAGGCCCAGGCCGCCACCATCAGGTGGATCTTGTTGCCTTTGGGGCTGACGCCCAGCTTCTCGGAGCCGATCCAGGTGAGCGGGCGCAGATAGCAGCTTTCCAGCGCGTTCTCGCGCACCACCTGCTTCTGGGCCTCCTCCACCTGTTCGATCGTGAACGGGATCTTCATGCGCAGGATCTTGGCGCTGTTGAAGAGGCGTTCGGTGTGCTCGCGCAGGCGGAAGATGGCCGTGCCCTTGTCGGTCTTGTAGGCGCGCACGCCCTCGAAGGCGCCGCAGCCGTAGTGCAGGGTATGGCTCAGCACATGGATCTTGGCGTCGCGCCAGTCCACCAACTGGCCGTCCATCCAGATCTTGCCGTCGCGGTCGTCGAGGGACATGGGGCTTCCTTTGCACGCAGATTTGCCGAGTGGCAATTCTATGCGGCACGCCCCGCGGCGAGGGCCCTGCGATCAGTCGTGACGGGCTTCACACATGCGCCGATTCCGATGCACACAAGCACCCCGAACAGGGGGGATATGCACGCGGCCATAGGGGAGAACCCATAAACAATCGCGTCCAGGCAGGTTCGGTTTGCAAACCTGCAACGTTTCAAGGGAGCACATTTTGTCGAACCGCCTTCAAGCCCGCCTCGGTATGGCCCTCGGTCTTTCGTTGCTGTCCCTCGCCGCCCAGGCGAGCACGGACTGCAGTTTCAATGACCTGTCGGGCATCAGCAGCACCGGCTTTGCCTGCACAGCCTTCGTCAGCGGCAATCTGCTGAACGGCAATGCCGGCGCCCTCGGCCAGGCCACCAACGCCCTGGCGTCGCTGGGATTCACCGGCAATGCCCAAGGGCTTGAGAAGATCGAGCTCGGTGGCGGCCAGCTGGTGGACTTCAGCACAGTGCTGAATGGCACCACCTGGGTGGGCATCCACAAGGGCAAGGCCGGCAAGAACGGCGTGGAGGGCACGGCCTTCTACAAATTCGACGCTGGAACCAATCTGGACAACTTCAACTTCCTGCTGGCCGGCTCCTCCGGCGCGGTGCTGTATGCCACCGGCCTGAACGGCGGCGGCAGCAGCGGTGGCGGCGTGCCGGCCGTGCCCGAACCCCAGAGCTATGCCCTGATGGCCGCCGGCCTGGCCGCTCTGGCCTTTATCGCCCGCCGTCGCGCGCGTCAGTAAACCGTTAACGCAAAGAAGAACAATGAACAACTTCCGTCTCACCATCTCCGCCGTCGCGCTCTGCGCCCTGTCCCTGGTGGCCCAGGCCAAGCCGGTGCAGCAGGTCAGCCCCAGCAGCTTGGATTGCGCGGCCAGTGACCTGGGTCTTGCCGGCGGCAACGGCTTTGCCTGCGCCGGCTATGTCGAGGGCAATCTACTCAATGAGGCTAACAGTGCGGCCGCGGCGGCCCTGCTGGCATCGCTGGGTCTGAGCGACTGGACGGGCCAGATCGCCGAGAAGATCGAGCTCGGTGGCGGCTCGGCGGTGGATTTCTCGACCCCGCTGTTCGGTACCACCTGGGTCGGCATTCACAAGGGCAAGGCCGGCCCGAATGGCGTGGAAGGCACGGCCTTCTACAAGTTCGACGCCGGTACCGATCTGAACAGCTTCAAGTACCTGCTGGCCGGCTCCTCGGGCGCGGTGCTGTATTCGACCGGCAAGCCCACCACGCCGGATGGCGGTTCGGGTGGCGGCGGCTCCGGCAACCAGGTACCCGAGCCCAGCAGCCTGCTGCTGTTGGCGGCCGCCCTGGGCGCCGCCGGCCTTACCGCGAAGCGTCGCCGTTCGGCGCGCTGAGCGCTGCGGCCTCCTCGGGGCGCAGCAGCTGCCACCGGCTGCAGGCCCCCTGCTTGAACTCCACTTCAACGGCCACCCCGCCGGCATCCGTCCAGACATAGGTGTCGGGCCGGCCGGGGATCTTGCGGCCCAGGCTGCGCGTCAGCGGGATCAGCTCCATCAGCTTCATGCCGGGCCTGAGCCTGGCATTCAGCATCACCGCGCTGTCCACATGACCTACCGGTGCGCTGTTGGCCATGCGCATCACCCGCATCAGCCGGGTGAACTGCATCAGCAGCCAGAACATCACCGCACTCAGCGCCAGGATCACGCCCTTCCAGCCATAGAGCAGGCCGCCCACGATCAGCGCTGCCAAGGCCAGCGCTCCGCCTATCCATTTGTTCATGGCGGGATGCTACTTGTTTGGGCCTATTGCCGCGCTGCCAACAGGCCCAAGTCACGCGCTTAGCGTATTCTCTGGCTCTTCCCGGAACGGTGGCAGAGATGAGCAGGGACGGCATCAAGAACAAGCTGGGGTGGGCGGGCCTGTTGCTGTGTGGCGCGATGGCGGCTCACGCGGGCGACGGCCCCGACTGCGCGCGCGCCCTGACGCTGGCCCTGCACGACCACGGCCTGCTCTATTCGGCCGAGACCTCGACCGGCATCGACAAGGACATCGCGGACGAGTTGGCGCGCCGCAGCGGCTGCCGCCTGCATGTCTCGCTGATGGCGCGCGCGCGCATCTGGCAGCTGATCGAATCGGGCGGCCTGGACTTCAGCCTCTCCGGCATCGGCAGCCCCGAGCGCGACAAGTTCGCCGCCTTCGCCTGGTATTTCAGCAACAAGTACTACCTGCTGGCGCGGCGCGATGCCCAGCTGCAGCGCATCGAGGACTTCGAGCGCAACCCGGCCCTCAAGCTGGGCGTGATACGCGCCTTCCGCTACAGCGAAAGTGCCAACCGCCTGGTGGACCGGCTCGCCGAGCAGCAGCGCGTGATCCAGTCCTCCGGCCTCTCGGCCCTGTTCGCGGCGCTGGGCAGCGGCCAGATCCAGGCCATGATCATCGAGCCCTTCGATTACCCGACGCTGGATTCGGCGCGCATCCGCGAGTTCAGCCAGATCCTCGAGTTCGGCGACAAGCCGATCCCGCACGGCCTCATCATGTCGCGCGCCAGCCTCAGCGAGAGCGAGCAGGGCAAGTGGCGGGCCCTGGTGGAGAGCATGTTGCGCGACGGCACGGTGCAGCGCATCTTCGAAAAATACTTCAAGCCCGACCTGGCACGCGCCATGGTCAGCTTCTGATCCCGCTCATGGCCTCCGGATCGCCAAGCTTCCCGACCTGGTTGAGCGGCCGCGCCTTGCCGCTGCTGGTGATGGCCGCCGGGCTGGCCCTGAGCCTGGGCCTGTGGCAGCGCGAGCATGCCGAGGCGCAGGCGCGGCTGCGGCTCGGCTTCGATGCCAGCCTGCGCGAGGCCAGCCTGCGCGTGGAGCAGCGCATGGCCGCGCACGAGTTGCTGCTGCAGGGCGTGCAGGGCTTTCTGCATGCCCATGGCCTGCAGGATCCGCAAGGCCTGCGCCTCTACGTCGACTCGCTGCCGCTGGGCGCCGATTTCGCCGGCCTGCAGGGCCTGGGCCTGGCCGAATGGCGCGCGGCGCCGGGCCGGGCGCCGATGATCCAGCTGGAGCCCGGCGTGCGCCGCAATCTGGCGGCCTTGGGCGTCGATCTGATGGTCGATCCCCTGATACGGCCGGCGCTGGAGCTGGCGCGCGATTCCGGCCGCATGGCCCTTAGCGATCGCTTTGACCTGCAAGGCATCAAGCTGGGCAAGCAGGTCGGCTTCCTGGCCCTGCTGCCGGTCTATGCGCCCAAGCTCGCGCCCCAGAGCGTGGAGGAGCGCCGTGCCGCGCTGCGCGCCTGGGTGGTGGCACCGGTCGCCATGCCCGAGCTGATGGCCAGCCTGTATGGCGAGCTGGCGCCCGGCCTGCGGCTGGAGCTGTTCAGCGGCACCGAGCCGCGCGCCGCGCAGCGCCTGTTTGCCTCCGAGCGCCGGCCCGAGGGCGGGGCGCTGATGCAGGGTCAGGAATACCTGGTGCTGGGCGGCCAGACCTGGACCCTGCTGCTGCAGGCGGACGGCGCGTTTGCGCCCGCCCAGGGGCTGCAGGACGCGCGCCAGGTGCTGGCGGCGGGCGTGCTGGCCTCGCTGCTGCTGAGCCTGCTGAGCTGGGCCCTGGGCAGTTCGCGCGAGCGTGCCCATGTGCTGGCGCAAGACATGACGGCGGCCTTGCGCCGCAGCGAGCAGCGCTGGGCCTTTGCGCTGGAGGGCGCCGGCGATGGCATCTGGGATTGGGAGATACCCAGCCAGAAGCTCAGCACCTCGCCGCGCTGGAAGTCCATCATGAATCTGCCGGACGCCTCCGCCGAGCCCAATATGAGCCAGGTGCTGGCCAGCATCCATGGCGACGACCGCATGCGCGTGCAGGCCGAGTTCCAGCATTGCCTGGACGGGCTGGTGCCGGCGGTGGCGCTGGAGTACCGCATCGCCGATGGCCAGGGCGGCTGGCGCTGGGTGCTGGTGCGCGGCACCGTGGTGGAGCGCGATGCCCAGCAGCGCCCGCTGCGCATGCTGGGCACGCTCTCCGACATCCAGGCGCGGCGCGAATCTGAGGAGCGCGTGCGCTTCATGGCCAGCCACGATCCACTCACCGAGCTGGCCAACCGTGCGCATTTCCAGGAGCGCATGAACTACAGCCTGGCGAACGCGCGCCGCTACCACGAGACCCTGGGCCTGATCCTGCTGGACCTGGACCGCTTCAAGCCCATCAACGACCAGTTCGGCCATGCCGTGGGCGACCAGCTGCTGCAGACCGTGGCCAAGCGCCTGAAGAACGCGGTGCGCGAGACCGACACCGTGGGCCGCATCGGCGGCGACGAATTCGTGGTGCTGCTCACCGGTCCGGTGACGCGCGACTCCGCCCAGGTGGTGGCCGACAAGATCTTCAACCAGCTCGCCATGCCGATGGAGATCGCCGGCGTGCACCTGGAGCTGACCTGCTCGCTGGGCCTGGCCATCTATCCCGAGGACGGGCAGGACGAACTCAGCCTCACCAAGGCGGCCGACGACGCCATGTACCGCAACAAGCGCGCCGGCCGTGCCTGGATGGGCAACGGCGAACTCAGAGGCCCCTGATGATGGCGATGGCCTCCTCGATGCGCTCCACCGCATGCACGGTGAGCCCCTCGATGGCCTTCTTGGGCGCATTGGCCTTGGGCACCACGGCGACGCTGAAGCCCAGCTTGGCGGCCTCCTTCAGGCGCTCCTGACCGCGCGGCGCCGGCCGCACCTCGCCCGCCAGGCCCACCTCGCCGAAGGCGATGAAGCCCTTGGGCAGGGGCTTGCCGCGCAGCGAGCTCTGGATCGCCAGCATCACCGCCAGGTCGGCCGCGGGCTCGCTGATGCGCACCCCGCCCACCGCGTTGACGAACACGTCCTGGTCGTTGGTCATCACCCCGGCATGACGGTGTAGCACCGCCAGCAGCATCGCCAGGCGGTCGCGCTCCAGGCCCACCGAGAGGCGCCGCGGGCTCGGGCCGCCGCCGTCCACCAGGGCCTGCAGCTCCACCAGCAGCGGGCGCGTGCCCTCCAGCGTCACCAGCACGCAGCTGCCCGGCACCGGCTCGCCGTGGGTGGAGAGAAAGATCGCGCTCGGGTTGGTCACGCCCTTGAGCCCCTTGTCGGTCATCGCGAACACGCCGATCTCGTTGACCGCGCCGAAGCGGTTCTTGATCGCACGCACCAACCGGAAGCTGCTGTGCGTGTCGCCCTCGAAATACAGCACGGTGTCGACGATGTGCTCCAGCACGCGCGGGCCGGCCAGCGCACCCTCCTTGGTCACATGGCCCACCAGCACCATGGCGCAGCCGCCGGCCTTGGCGGTGCGCGTCAGCTGGGCCGCGCATTCGCGCACCTGGGCCACCGAGCCCGGTGCCGAGCTGAGCTGCTCGGAATACATGGTCTGGATCGAGTCGATCACCACAAAGCCGGGCTGCTCCACCTCGATGGTGGCGAGGATCTTCTCCAGGCTGATCTCGGCCAGCACGCGCACCTGGGTGCCGGCCAGGCCCAGCCGGCGCGCGCGCATCGCCACCTGTGCGCCCGACTCCTCGCCGGTGACATACAAGACCTTCAGCTGCTGCGACAAGGCGTCCACCGCCTGCAGCAGCAGGGTGGACTTGCCGATGCCCGGATCGCCGCCGATCAGCACCACGCCGCCGGCCACGATGCCGCCGCCCAGCACGCGGTCCAGCTCGTCCTGGCCGGTGGGGGTGCGCTCGAAGTCGCTCGCCTCGATCTCGCTCAGCGTCGCCACCGGCTGGCTCTTGGCCAGCGACTGGTAGCGGTTTTTCCCGCCGCCGCTGGGCTCGGCCACCGACTCGACCAGGGTGTTCCACTCACCGCAATGCGGGCACTTGCCCAGCCACTTCGCATTCGTGCCGCCGCATTCGCTGCAGGTGTAAATCGATTTCTCTTTCGCCATGGGCGCGATTGTGGCCCGGCCAGCGCCGGACTCAGCCCGGATGCTGGCGCAGATAGCTCAGGGTGAAGGCATGGTCCTGTGCCAGCGCGCGCTTCAACTGCTCGGCCAGCAGACGCTCCACGCGCCCACCCAGCAGGGGCAGGGCGGAACGTAGCTGCCAGTTCAGCTGCATGCGGCAGCTGCCGCCGGCGATTTCGCTGATCTGGCCATGGCCCTGCGCATGCACGGGCAGGCCCAGGGGTGCGATTTCCAGCTCGGCCTCCACCTGCGCCGGCCCGAGCCGACGCCAGCGGCTGCGCTGCCGCAAGTTCAGGGTGCTGCCGACCAGGCGGCGTGCCCAGGCGGGCATGCATGCCGGGTCCAGCGGCAGCGCGCGCTCCAGCTCCAGCGCGATGAGCGTGGCGGAGCACTCGAAATGCAGCAGGCGCAGAGCACCCGTGCCCAGCGCCGCGTATTTCTGCTGCACATAGTCGGGCCGCCCGAACACCGCCCACAGCCTGTCCATGCCGGCCGGGAAGTCCTGCGTCAGGCTCAGCTGCATGGCGTTCTCAAGCGGCCGGCGCGCGCACGCGCTGCCGTTGCGCCGCGCCGCTGCACAGCCACAGCCCGGCAAAGCACAGCGCCGCGTTCAGCAGCAGCAGTTCCAGCCCGATTTCATAGCTGCCGAACCAGCGGCGCTGCTGGCTGTCGATCAGCCAGCACAGCGCCGGCGCGGCCAGGCAGACGAGCGGCACGGCCGGCCCGTGCAGGCTGCGCCGCGTCAGCATGCCGAAGGCGAACAGGCCCAGCAGCGGCCCGTAGGTGTAGCCGGCCAGCTTGAGGATCAGGCCGATCATGCTGGCGCTGTCGATGGCGCGAAACGCCAGCACCAGGGCCAGGAACAGCGCGGCAAAGCCCAGATGCACGCGGTGCCGCACCTGGCGGCGCCGGGCCTCGTCCCAATCGCTGCGCTGCTGCAGGCCCAGCAGGTCGATGCAGGTGCTGGAGGTCAGCGCGGTGATGGCGCCATCGGCGCTCGGGAACAGGGCCGAGATCAGGGCCAGCACGAACACCAGCTGCACCCAGGCCGGCAGATGCCCCAGCACCACGGCGGCGAAGAGCGCGTCGCCGCGCGCCGTCATGCCGGCCTGGGTGGCATACAGCTGCAGCAGGCCGCCCAGGAACAGGAACAGCGCCACCACGCCCAGCATGATGAGGGCCAGCACGACGACGTTCTTCTGCGCGTCCGCCAGCCTGCGCACCGAGATGTTCTTCTGCATCATTTCCTGGTCCATGCCGGTCATCGCGATGGCGATGGCGGCGCCGGCCAGCAGCTGCTTGGCCACAAAGAAGCGGCTCTCGGGCTCGGTGTGGAAGACCCGGGCCAGGCCCTCGGCGCGCAGGCTCTGCCAGGCCTGCCAGGCGCTCAGGTCCAGCGCCTGCAGCAGAAAGCCCGTGCAGATCACCAGCCCCGCCAGCATGCCGATGGTCTGCAGGGTGTCGGTCCAGACGATGGTGCGCACCCCGCCCTCGTAGGTGTAGAGCAGGATCATCAGCAGGATCACCAGGGCGCTGAACCAGAAGGGTAGGCCGAGCGCCGCTAGTACGGTGTCCTGCAGCACGCGCACCACCAGGTAGAGGCGCGCGGTGGCGCCCAGGGTGCGCGAGACGATGAAGATGCCGGCCCCGGTGCGATGCGCGCTGACGCCGAAGCGCCGGCCCAGATAGCGGTAGATCGAGGTGAGCTCGAGCCGGTAATACAGCGGCAGCAGCACATAGGCGATCACCAGATAGCCGGCGAACTGGCCCAGCGCGATCTGGAAATAGCTGAAGGCGGTGCTGCCCACGGCGCCCGGCACGCTGATGAAGGTCACGCCCGAGAGCGAGGTGCCGATCATGCCGAAGGCCACCAGCATCCAGTGGCTGTTGCGGTTGCCGATGAAGAAGCTCTGGTTGTCGGCGGCGCGCGAGCGCCACCAGGCCACCGCCAGCAGCAGGGCGAAATAGCCGAGGATGAAGGCCAGCAGCAGGGCGGGGCGCATGGGGGCCGATTATGAGAACGTGGCGCGCTTGCGCCCATTCCTGACGCGCCGGAGCCCATAACCGGGCGCTGCGCGCCCGCAGCGAATGCCTGACTACGGGCAAACCCGGGGCCGACGTGCTAAAACCTGCCTTCGCGTTTTCGTCGTTCGAGCAGGAGTTGCGCATCATGGAGTTTTCCGTCTGGCTGGCGTTTTTCGCCGCATCGTGGGCGATCAGCCTGTCCCCCGGCGCCGGCGCCATCGCTGCCATGAGCTCCGGGCTCAACCATGGTTTCAAGCGCGGCTACTTCACCACCTTCGGCCTGGTGCTGGGCATCACCACCCAGATCATCTTCGTGGGCGCCGGCCTGGGCGCCCTGATCGCGGCCTCCAGCCTGGGCTTTGCCATCGTCAAATGGCTGGGCGTGGCCTATCTGGTCTATCTGGGCGTGCAGCAATGGCGCGCGCCGGCCAAGCCGATGGTGGCCGAGAGCGACGCTTCCGGCATGGTGACGCGCCGCCAGCTGGTGCTGCGCGGCTGGGCCATCAATGCGGTGAACCCCAAGGGCACGGTGTTCCTGCTGGCCGTGGTGCCGCAGTTCCTGGACCTGCATGCCAGCCTGGCCCACCAGTACCTGGTGATCGGCGCCACCCTGTGCTTCACCGACCTGGTGGTGATGGCCGGCTACACCGTGCTGGCCGCCCGCGTGCTGTCGGCGCTGCGCTCGGAGCGGCATCTGAAGGCGCTCAACCGTACCTTCGGTTCGCTCTTCATCGCCGCCGGCGCGCTGCTCGCTACCTTCAAGCGCGCGGCCTGAGCCACTCTTTTGATGCAGGCCGCCCGGCTTCGGTCGGGTGGCCTTTTTGTTTTTCTGTGAATCTCCATGTCCCAAGTTTCTGATCGCTGGCTGTTCTGGATCCCCACCTTGATCTGGGCCAGTACCTGGCATGTGATCCTGTATCAGCTGGACAGTGGCGTGCCGGTGCTCAACTCGGTGGCCTGGCGCTTTGCCCTGGCGGCCCTGATGCTGGCGGGCCTGGCGCGTGTGCGTGGTGAGGCCCTGCTCAGCATGCCGCGCTCGGCCCATCTGCTGCTGCTGGCCACCGGCATCGTGCAGTACGGCGGCAATTACGTGTCGGTCTACGAGGCCGAGCGCCATATCCCCACCGGCCTGGTGGCGGTGCTGTTCTGTCTGAGCGTGTTCATCAATGCCCTCAGCGGCCGCTACTTTTTCGGACAGACGGTGACGCGGCGCTTTCTGGTCTGTGCCAGCGGCGGCGTGGCCGGCGTGGTGCTGATCTTCTGGCCCGAGATTGCCGCCACCGGCGCGCGCCCGACGGCGGCCCTGGGGCTGGGTCTGGGCTTGCTGGCCGTGCTGACAGCCTGCACCGGCAATGTGCTGACGCTCACCCTCACGCGCCGCGGCCTCGCCCTGGTGCCGGTGCTGGCCTGGAGCATGGGCTACGGTGCGCTGTTCCTGCTGCTGGCCTCGCTGGCCAGCGGGCAGGGCCTGCACTTCGCCTGGCAGCCCGCCTACTTGCTCAGCCTGGCGTACCTGGCGGTGGCGGGCTCGGTGACGGCCTTTGTGCTGTATTTCAAGCTGGCGCAGCGCCAGGGGCCGGCACGGGCCGCCCTCACCGGGGTGGTGATTCCCGTGATCGCCCTGGTGATCTCCGCGGCGCTGGAGGGCTGGGTGCCCAGCATGCTGTCGATGGCTGGCATGGCGCTGTGCCTGGGCAGCATCTATGTGGCGACGCGGCCGGCCTAGCGGCTTTCGGGACGCGTCTGCCCGCTTTCGTCGCATGGCGCTACCGCGCGGCGCGCGGCCTGCCTAGCATGGCAGCCTTCATTGGCTTTGCGAACCTATGCCCATGCTTGCGCGTCTCCTGTCCGTCTTCTTGATAATTGCCCTGCCGATGGCACCGGCCATGGCGGCCGATCCGCTGCTCGTCGAGCGCATCGACCTGGGCGATAACGGCCCCGATGTGCAGGCCTACAACCTGCAGGAGAGCGGGGCGCTGCGCGTGTTCGCGCGCTCGGCGGCCGGCTTCAAGCGCTCGCAGATCTTCTGGCAGCGCCGCGGCGCGGATGGCGCCTGGCAGGCGCCCGAGCCCCTGCCGTTTGCCGACCCGCGCTGGCGCGATTCCGACCCCCATCTGGCGGGCGACGGCAAGACCCTGAGCTTCATCTCCGATCGCCCCGGCGCGGGCGAACAGGTCAGCGGCCAGCTCGATCTGTTCGAGGCCCGCCTGCTGGACGCCGCCGCGGGGCGCTGGACGGCGCCGCGCCGCCTGCCCGAGCCGCTGCAAAGCCCCGGCTATGAGCTCGGCCCCGAGCGCTATGGCGAACGCCTCTACTTTGCCTCCTACCGCGCCGGTGGGCCGGGCAAGTTGTCGATCTACCAGGCCGACCAGGAGACCGAGCCGCCGCAGGCCCTGCCCGCCCCCATCAACGAGGGCGAGGCCAACAGCGACTTCACGCTCAGCCCGGACGGCCGCCATGCGCTGTGGTGGAGCAGCCGCGCCGGCGCCGAGGGCGGCGGCGACCTCTACCTGGCCGAGCGGGTGGGCGAGCAGTTCGGCCCGGCGCTGCGCCTGCCCGCGCCCATCAACGGCCCGGGCTTCGAGTTCACGCCCTCGGTGAGCGCGGACGGCCGCTGGCTGCTGTTCGCCTCCACCCGTGCGGCGCCCGGTTCGGCACCTGGGCTGGCGCATATGTACCGCGTCAGCTGGCCGGCGCTGCTGCAGGCCCTGGGCCCGCAGGCGCAGGCCTACAGCCGGGCTAGCCTGGCGGCGCGGGTGAGCGCGCTCTGGCAGGCCCTGGGCCATCAGGCGGGGCAGCCCGCCGACGTGGCGCGCATGGCGGCGCTGCTGCATCCGCAGGCGCGCATCTGGGGCCAGCAGCTGAATGCCGGCGCCAGCCGGCTGGACCTGCGCAGCTGGTCGGCTGAGGCCTTCCTGGCCGCCCTGCGCGAGCCCGCGCCGCGCGCCCTGCATGAATGCGAGATCCATCGCGAGCTGCGCCGCTACGCCGGCCAGGCCGAGGTCTACAGCGTGGTGGAATCGCGTCGCGACCCCGCACGCGCCGAGGCCGAGCTTGTGGGCGTCAACAGCAGCCAGTGGCAGCTGGGCCCGCAGGGCTGGCAGCTGCTGTCGCTGCACTACGCGCTGGAGCTGCCGGGCGAGGCATTGCCCGCCCACGCGGGGCGCAGCGGGCAATGCCTGGGCTAGCGCCCAGCTTTGTTCACGGCTTCATCAGCACCAGGCCGCGCCGCTGCAGCAGCGGCTGCAGCTGGGGGCCATGGCCGGTGAGCTTGCTGAACAGCGTCATCGCGTCCTCGCTGCCGCCGCGCGAGAGCAGGGCGGCGCGGAAGGCATCGCCGTTCTCGCGCTTGAGGCCGCCGTGGGCCTTGAACCATTCCACCGTGTTGGCGTCCAGCACCTCGCTCCACAGATAGGCGTAGTAGCCCGCCGCATAGCCGCCCATGATGTGGCTGAAGTAGGGCGTGCGGTAGCGCGGCGGCACCGGCGCGAAGTCCACGCCCTCGTTCTTCAGCACCTGGGCCTCGAAGGCCATCACGTCCCGGGCGGCCGGCACCTCGGCCGGCTTGAGCTGGTGCCAGCGCTGGTCCAGGATGGTGGCGCTGAGGTACTCGGTGGTGGCGAAACCCTGGTTGAAGGCCTTCGCGGCCACCACCTTGTCCAAGAGCGCGCGCGGCATCGGCTCGCCGCTCTGGTGGTGGCGCGCGTAATGGGCCAGCACGCTGGGCCAGTCGGCCCACATCTCGTTCACCTGCGAGGGGTACTCCACGAAGTCGCGCGGCACCGCGGTGCCGGCGAAGCTGGGGTAGCGCACGTTCGAGAACATGCCGTGCAGCGCGTGGCCGAACTCGTGGAACAAGGTGTTGACCTCGTCCCAGCTCAGCAGCGTGGGCTGGCCCGCGGCCGGCGGCGGCACGTTCAGGTGGTTGGCGATCACCGGCAGCGTGCCCAGCAGCCGGCTCTGCGGCACATAGGCATTGGCCCAGGCGCCGCCGCGCTTGGAGGGGCGCGCATACATATCGGCCACGAAGATGGCCAGCTGCGAGCCGTCGGCATTGAAGACGTCGTAGACCGTCACGCTGGGGTGGTAGACCGGCAGGTCGTGGCGCTGCTTGAACGTCAGGCCGTAGAGCTGGCCGGCGGCGTAGAACACGCCGTTCTCCAGCACATTCTTCAGCTCCAGATAGGGCTTGAGCTGGCTCTCGTCGAAACCATACTTGGCGGCGCGCAGCTTCTCGGCGTAGAAGGCCCAGTCCCAGGCGGCGAGCTTGAACGAAGGCTCATGGCGGGCCGCCTGCTCGGCATCGATGAGGGCCTGCAGTTCGCCGGCCTCGCGCTTCGCCGCGGCCACGGCGGCGGGCGCCAGCTGCCGCAGCAGGCCCATCACGGTGGCCGAAGACTTGGCGGTCTCCTCCTCCAGCACATAGTCGGCATGGGTGGCATAACCCAGCAACTGGGCGCGCTCGGCACGCAGGGCGGCGGTGCGCGCCACGCTGGCGGTGCTGTCCTGCGCATTGCCGCGGCTGCCGCGTGCGGCCGAGGCCTGGTAGAGGCGCTCGCGCAGCGCGCGGTTCTCCAGCTGGGCCAGCGCCGGCTGGCCGGTGGTGTTGAGCAGGGCGATCAGGTACTTGCCCTCGCCGAGCCCGCGCGCCTTGGCGGCGGCCGCGGCATCGGCCAGCTGGGCGGGGCTGAGGCCGGCCAGCTCGGCGGCGCTGTCCACCACCAGGGCCGAGTCGTTCACCTCGGCCAGCACCTGCTGGTTGAAGCGTGCCGCCAACGTGGCCAGCTCGGCATTGATGGCCTTGATGCGGGCCTGCTGCGCCTCGCCCAGCTGGGCGCCGGCGCGCACGAAATTGCGCTGGTAGCGCTCCAGCAGGCGCAGGCCCTCGGTGTCCAGGCCCAGCTGCTTGCGCTGGGCGTGCAGGGCCTGGATGCGCGCGAACAGCCTGGGGTTGAGCGAGACCGCGTCGCGATGCGCGGCCAGCTTGGCGGCGTACTCGGCCTGCAGCTTCAGGCGCGCCGGGTTGCTGTCGGCCCCCAGCAGGCTGAACAGCACGGTGGCGCTGCGCGCCAGGGTGCGGCCGCTTTGCTCCAGCGCCACGATGGTGTTCTCGAAGCTCGGCGGCGCCGGGTTGTCGGCAATCGCCTGCACCTCGGCGAGTTGCTCGGCCATGCCCTGGTCCAGCGCGGGCGCGAAGTCGCTGTCGCGGATCTGGTCGAAGGGCGGGTATTGCAGCGGCAGCTTGCTGGGGCTCAGCAGCGGGTTGGCCGGGGCCGGCGGGGAGGCCGGCTGGGAGACCACCGGCTGGGATACGGCGCTGGCGACGGCCAGCGCCGCCGCGGCCACGACGACGGATTTGCGCAGTACCCCTCTCATGGCTTGCCGCTCGCCAGCAGCGCTTCCAGCTGGTCCATCGCGCGGTTCATGCGGCGCACCAGCGCGCGGTAGGGCTCGGGCGAGGCCAGGTCCAGGCCGGCGGCGCGCGTCAGCGGGTAGGGGTCGGCCGAGCTGCCGGCCTTCAGCATGGTGAAGTAGCGCTCGCGCAGCGCCAGGTCGCCCTTGGCCAACCCTTCGGCGAAGAAGGCCGCGGCGCTCACGCAGGTGGCGTACTGGTAGACGTAGAAGTCGCGGTAGAAATGCGGGATGTAGGCCCACTCGACGCCGAACAGATCGTCGATCTTCACCACGCCCTGGTCGTGGCCGTGGTAGCGCTTCAGCAGGGTCAGATAGATCTTGCTGAGGCCCTCGCCGGTGATGGGATCGCCCTTCTCGGCGGCCTCGTGCGCGGCCAGCTCGAACTCGGCAAACATGGCCTGGCGGAAGAAGGTGGTGCGCAGGTTGTCGAGCTGCTGGCTGAGCGCGAACACCTTCTCGTCGCGCGTCTTGGCATGCGCCACCATGTAGTCGGCCAGCAGCAGCTCGTTGGCGGTGGAGGGGATCTCGGCGATGAAGGTGGCGTAGCCCGAGTTCTCGTAGGGCTGCGAGTTGGAATACACCGAATGCATCGCATGGCCCCATTCATGCGCCAGCGTGGAGACGCTGTTGTAGTCCTGGTTGAAGCTCATCAGGAGATAGGGGTGCACGTCGTAGGCCGAGCCGTTCATGTAGGCGCCCGAGCGCTTGCCGCGCTGCGGCACCGAGTGCATCCAGTTCTGCTTGAAGGCATCGCCCAGCTGCTTCACATAGTCGGCGCCCAGCGGTTGCAGGGCGGCCAGCGTGAGCGCCTCGGCCTCGGCCTGGCTGTAGCTGCCGGAGGGCTTGGCCAGGGGCACGTACATGTCCTGGTAGCCGGCCTGCTGCAGCTTCAGTACCTTGCTGCGCAGCTTCAGGTAGCGGTGCAGGGTGGGCAGGCCGGCATTCGCCTCCTGCACCAGGCTGCGGTAGACCGCCTCGGGGATGTCGTACTCGCCCTGGGCCAGGGCCACGCTGCTCGCGTACTTGCGGGCGCGCGCGGTGAACACCGTGCCCTTCAGATTGGCCGCATAGGTGGCGCCGATGGTGCGCTCATAGGCCTTGTAGACCGGCCAGAAGGCCTCGAACACCTGCTTGCGGATCTTGGGGTCGGCGTCGCTGCGGTAGGCCACATAGGTCTCCTGATCCAGCACCACCTGCTTGCCGCGGATGGTGATCTTGGGCCAGGGCAGGTCGGCGTTGGTGAGCAGGGAGTAGATCTGGCCGGGCTGCTGCATGGCCTCGGCGGCGCTGGCCAGCAGCGCCTCCTCCTTGGGGCTGAGCGTGTGCTCGGCCATGCGCAACATGGTGGTGAGGTTCTGGCGATGCTTGGCCAGGCCGGGCTCGACGGCGATGAAGCCCTCCACCTTGGCGCGGCCGATCGCCGCCACCTCGGCGTTGACGAAGGAGATCGCCTCGCCGAACTGGTTGTCGAGCGAATCGGCCAGCTGGCGGCGCGCCTGGTTCTCGGTGATCTGGGTGTTCTCGTCGGCCTTCATGCCGGCATAGGACGAGAGCCGGTTGATGCGTCGGCGCAGCGCGGAGATCTGGTCCAGGCCGGCCAGCATGGCCCGGGCGCTGCTGCCCAGCGTGCCGTCCAGCGCCTTCAGCTTGGGCAGCTCGGCGGCCAGCGCCTGGCGCTCGGTCTCCCAGGCGGCATCGCTGGGGTAGAGCTGGCTCAGGTCCCAAAGCTGATTGCTCTGCTTGCTGGTGGTGGCGGGGCTGGCCGCGGTGGCGGCGGCAGCAGTGAACGGCAGGGACGCGCCCAGGGTAAGGGCGGCCGCCAGGGCGATGGTGGAGAGGCGCATGGGGAAGGGCTCCGGTAGGGGCAACGGGAATTCCTGGACGCGCAAGACTATGCGAGGCACCGCGATCTGCCAAAAGTCGCCGTGCTGCTTGCGCGTAATCCCCTAGGAAAACCGTTGCGGCGACGTCGGTGCGTCGCCGCCGGCCCAGCCCTCAGACGTAGGCCTGCAGCGGCGGCGCCGCCACGGCCGCCATCGCGACGCGTCGGGCGGCCAGGGCCGCGCGCTGGCTGCCGATGCTGTTGCCGGCACTGCTGCCGCTGCCGCTCCGCTCGAGTTTCAGCACCTCCGCCTGCCAGGGCAGGGCGTTGACGATGTTGTTCAGGTGCAGCAGGGCCTGGTCCGGCGTGAGGCGCAGGCCGTCGGCGCTGACCAGGCGGGCATTGGTGCTGATGCGCATCGGGTCGGCCAGGGCCACCACTTCGCGGCCCATGCGCAGCCAGGTCCAGGCGATGCCCACGCGCTGATGCGCCGTGCCCAAGGTGGCGGCCCAGAGCGTGACGCCCGACACGCATTTGTCGTTTCTGTCGCTGACAGACGATTGCAAATGTTGCAGGTGCGAGCACCATGCCGCACGCGCGTCGCCTTCCAGCTTGAGTGCGCGCCACGAGTTAATATCAAAAAGGCTTTCCGCTTTATTGCTCATCGAGTGGCCCCCTTTACGTATCTGTCATGGTGGCTGCAGTCTCAAGGCGCAAGCCGCGTCCAACAACCTAGCAACCCTGCCAAGTCGACTTGGCACCAGATCTCTCCGCATGCGGCAACAGGACTACTTTGATGTGAGCCAGTCGGTGGACATTCAGGCGCTGGAAGCGAACCTGGTGGCCTTCGCCAATCACATGGATTTCGGTTTGGTGTCGGCCGTGCTGATGCATGGAGATCTGCAGTCTCCGGACGTGCGGGTGCGCTCGGTGAGCAATACGCCGCAGGCGTTTCTCGAGATTGCCAAGAGCATTGATCAGACGCGGGGAGATCCTGTGATGCAGCGCCTGATGACGATGAGCATCCCCTTCATCTACGACCAGCGCCTCTATGTCGAGAGCGGCACCGCCGATGTATGGGAGACCCAGGCGCCCTACGGTTATTGCACGGGCATCGCCGTGGGGCTGCACCTCCGAAACAACCAGCACTTTCTGTTGGGCGTGGACAGACCCAAGCGGCTGCCACGCAACGAGACCCAGTTGACCCGCATGTTGGCCGATCTGCAGTTGCTTGCCGTGCATGCGCAGGACGCAGCGCAGCGTCTGCTGGGCCCTGCCGCCATCGACCCACCGGCGCAACCAAGCCTGACGCCGCGGGAGCTTGAATGCCTCAAATGGACCATGGAGGGCAAGAGTGCCTGGGCCGTGGGGCAGATCCTGGCGATCAGTTCCTCCTCGGTGAACTTCCACATCCAGAACGCGATGCGCAAGCTGGAGGTGAGCAGCAAGCACTCGGCGGTGCTGAAGTGCGTCAGCCTGGGCATCCTTTAGAACTTACCTGTAACAGGCGTCAGGCAGGCTTACAACCTAGTCACCTTGATAGGTTACGGAGAAGTGAACTCTGCGGGACAGTTCGTGCATCGCATGAATCAACCCTGAACGGAGCCCACCATGTCCCTCTTTGACCTGTTTCTTGAAGCCCTCGGTCTGCCCAAGCTCGGTGGCTGAATGCCGCTAGCCCGGGCCCCTCACTCCTCGGGCACGAAGATCCACAGCAGCAGATAGGCCAGCACGCCGGTTCCGGCGCAGACGGCCATCAGCACAAAGCCCAGGCGCCAGATCCAGGATTCCAGTCCGGTGAGGCGCCCGAGGCCGGCGCAGACGCCACCCAGCCAGCGGTCGCTGCGGCTGCGGCGAAACGAGTTCACGGCGGCGCCCGACACATAGCCGGGTGCGTCGCCGTTGCTGCCACTGTCGCTACCTTCACCCAGCACGCGTGCCTTGGCCTTGGCGTACTCGGCGTCGCTCAGCTGCCCGTTGCGGTGCAGCTCGGCCAGGCGTTCCAGCTCGTTGCTCATGGACATGATGACGCTCCTCTCCACTTTCTAGTTGCTTGCACAGGTGACAGCTTGCCACGCCTGCACCTTAAGGCGCTGATGCCGCGCAAGCCATGCCGGCGCGACCAACTGCAGCCCCGCCCGTACAGGGGGTAGAAACCCGGGGTCATAGCTCGGGTTTGGCGCGCCCGGCCTTGACGCTGCTGCGCAGGCTCTTGCCCTCCAGGCGGCGTTGCTTGGAGCCCCAGGTGGGCTTGGTGGCGCGGCGCGCCTTGGGCGTGTGGGCCACGCTTTGCACCAGCTCGACCAGGCGCGCCACCGCCTCCTGGCGGTTCTGCTCCTGGCTGCGGCTGTCCTGGGCCTTGATGACGATCAGGCCCTCGCCGGTGATGCGCTGATCGGAAAGCTTGAGCAGGCGCTCCTTGATCAGCGCTGGCAGGCTGGAGCGGGCGATGTCGAAGCGAAGGTGGACGGCGCTGCTGACCTTGTTGACGTTCTGGCCGCCGGGGCCGCTGGCGCGGATGAAGCTGAAATCCAGCTCCCAATCGGCCGGCGTCCAGTCCAGCTTCATTCCAGGTGCTGTACCGTGACGGGCACGCGCCGGGTAATGGCGCACATCAGCTCATAGCCGATGGTGCCGGCGGCGCGAGCCACCTCGTCGATGGGCAGCAGCGAACCCTTGGGGCCCTGGCCCCACAGCGTCACCTCGCTGCCGAGGCCGGCATGGGGCAGCTCGGTGAGGTCCACCGCCAGCATATCCATCGAGACGCGGCCGACGGTGCGGCTGCGCTGCCCCTCCACCAGCACCGGCGTGCCGCTGCCGGCGTGGCGCGGGTAGCCGTCGGCATAGCCGCAGGCCACCGTGCCGATGCGCATCGGCGCCTCGGCCACGAAGCTGCTGCCGTAGCCCACCGAGTCGCCGGGCTGCAACTGCTGGATGCCGATCACCTTGGCGCGCAGCGTCATGGCGGGCCGGAGGTCCCAGTGGTTCGCGTCGTGCTCCGGGTAGTCGGGCACGCCGCCGTAGCTCATGATGCCGGCGCGCACCCAGTCGGCCCGCACCTCGGTGAGCTGGTTGTATCGCAGCGTTGCGGCACTGTTTGAAAGCGAGCGCTCACCTGGCAGATCGGCGGTGGCGGCCTGGAAGGCGGCCACCTGGTGGGCGATGCCGTCCTTGCCGAAGCGCTGCGCGTCGGCATCGGAGAAATGCGTCATGAGCGAAATCTCGTCCACCTGGGGCAGGGCGTTGAGGCGGGTCCAGGCGGCGCGGAAGGCCTGCGGCGTGAAGCCCAGGCGGTTCATGCCGCTGTTCATCTTCAGGAAGACGCGGTGCGGCTCGTGCGTCTTGTGCATCGCCAGCCAGTCGATCTGCTGCTCGCAATGCACCGCGTGCCAGAGCTTGAGGCGCGAGCAGAGCTCCAGGTCGCGCGCCTCGAAGCAACCTTCCAGCAGCAGGATGGGGCCGCGCCAGTCGAGTTCGCGCAGGCGGCGCGCCTCGTCCAGGTCCAGGCAGGCAAAGCCGTCGGCGGCGCGCAGGCCCTCGAAGGCGGCCTCGATGCCATGGCCATAGGCATTCGCCTTGACGACCGCCCAGACCTGGGCGTCGGGGGCACAGGCGCGCGCGCGGGCCAGGTTGTGGGCGAGGGCGGAAACGTGGATCAGGGCTTCAATCGGGCGTGGCATGGGCGGGATTGTGGCATCGGCGGCGGCGTGCTTAACACACGCGCAATGGACGGTGACGTCATGCCCCCCAAAGGTGTGCATGCTATAAACCCGCCGCAGTGCTGCCCGCTTGTGACTGATGCCGGGGGCCGGCTACCGATCTCCGCAGTTCCAAGCTTGGGTACATGAAAAAAGGTTTCTACACCATCATGTCGGCGCAGTTTTTCAGCTCGCTGGCTGATAACGCGTTGCTGGTGGGCGCCATTGAGTTACTCAAGTCCTCCGGCGCGCCGGCCTGGCAGGTGCCGGCTCTGGCGCCGATGTTTGCGCTCTTCTATGTGATCCTGGCGCCCCTGGTGGGCGCTTTTGCCGATGCCGCGCCCAAGGGCAAGGTGATGTTCTATTCAAACAGCATCAAGGTGCTGGGCTGTTTGATGATGCTGTTCGGCGGCCACCCGCTGCTGGCCTACGCCATCGTGGGCCTGGGCGCGGCGGCGTACTCGCCCGCCAAGTACGGCATCCTCACCGAGCTGCTGCCACCCTCGCAGCTGGTGAAGGCGAATGGCTGGATCGAGGGCCTGACGGTGGGCTCCATCATCATGGGCGTGCTGCTGGGCGGCCAGCTGGTGGGCCCGCGCCTCTCGCACCTGCTGCTGGGCTTCGACTTCCCCTTTGTGGACACCGGCGTGGATACCCCGCCCGAGGCGGCCATCGCCTCCATGATCGTGCTCTACATCATCGCGGCGCTGTTCAATCTGCGCATTCCGCGCACCGAGGCGCCGCTGCAGCCCATGAGCGCCAACGCGCTGGAGCTGGTGCGCGACTTCAGCCAGTGCAATGCCAAGCTGTGGAGCGACAAGCTGGGCCAGATCTCGCTGGCCTCCACCACCCTGGTGTGGGGCGTGTCGGGCAATATGCGCGTGATCGTGTTCCCCTGGGCCGCCGCGGCGCTGGGCTACAGCACCACGCAAGCGTCTTCGCTGGCGGGCGTGGTGGTGATCGGCACGGCGGTGAGCGCGGTGGTCGCCTCGCTGATGATGCGGCTGGACCGCGCCACCAACCTGATCCCGCTGGGCATCGTGATGGGCCTCTTGATGCTGGGCCTGAACTTCATCACCAATCTGTACCTGGCGATTCCCTTCCTGGTGCTGCTGGGCGCCACGGTGGGCTATCTGGTGGTGCCGATGAACGCGCTGCTGCAGCACCGCGGCCACAACCTGATGGGCGCGGGCCGCTCGATCGCGGTGCAGAACTTCAACGAGCAGGCCTGCATCCTGGGCCTGGGCGCCTTCTACACCGCGCTCACCAAGTTCGGCATGTCGGCCTTCGGCGCCATCACCATCTTCGGCCTGGTGGTGGCCGGCTGCATGTGGATGATCCGCCGCTGGCACCAGAGCAACTGCATCAAGCACCGCGACGAGGTCGAGCGCCTGCTGGCGATCGCGCGCACGGACCAGCATTGAAAGACGGGGGGCAGGTCTTGCCCCCTCGCATGTAGCCCTACTTCTGCTTCGCCAGCACCGCCTGGATGTGCTCGCTCCAGGCCCGTGCAATCTTGAAGCAGCCGCTGTGGTTGAGGTGGATCTCGTTGTGCCAGTCGCCGCTCACGCCGGTGGCGCCGGGGGCGGCCAGGGCCAGCGGCACGGTGGTGGAGTCGAACACATGCAGGCCCGGGAAGTTCTCCTTGTCGGCCGCCATGCTCTTGAGCAGCTGGGCCAGGTGCGAGACCATCAGCCGGCTCACCGCCAGCCAGTCGGCCGACGGGATGGCATAGGCCTTCAGCGTCGGGTAGAGCCAGGGGCCGGAGGATTCGCCGCCGGCCGGGCGCGGCTTGGGCACCGCATAGCAATGCATGAAGACCGGACGGCCGGCCGACGGGCCCTGGTCGCGCAGCGTCAGCAGATGCTTGACGTTGGTGCGCAGGTACTCGGCATAGGTGGCCCAGCCGGGTTCGGAGAAATAGCGCGCCACGCCCTGCGAGGGCGGGCCCCATTCGGTCTGGCGGCGCAGCAGGCGCAGATGCAGGGCCACGTCTTGCCCGTCGGGCGTGTGGGCGGGGGTCTGGGCCGCCTCGATCAGGTCATTGCCGCCCACCGAGAGCAGGATGCCGCTCCAGGCCGGGCGGGTGGCGTCGGTGAGCAGCTGCACGAAGTCGGGCGCCGCCTCCAGGTCCACCATATGGGCGAGCGCGTCGCTCTGGCCGGCGCAGTTCACCGCCACGGTGGGCTCGGCAAACATCAGTTCCTGCAGCAGATTGGCATGCGCGTTCAGTTTCGCCGAGGCGTTGGAGAACCAGGAATCCCCTTGCGCCAGCAAGCGCCAGCGGTACGCGCCGAGATCGGGCGCGGCGGCGGACTTCAGATCCGCGGGGGTATGGCAGGCCAAATGGTCCAAGAGCAGCTCTCCCTAGGTCTTGCAAGACGTCAAGTGCGGCAGGTGAATGGGTCGTGCACGGCGCCCCGATTGGACTGCCTCGCCGCTCGGGAGCGCCATGCTATAAACCCTGGGCATTGTTGGCTGGCTCGCGCAGGATTAGCCAGTCCCTTTTGTGAGTTACCCAGCTGTTTTTTTGCGGGTTGTTGCGGCGAGCCAACCGGGCCGGCGCCCTGATGTGCGAGTTGCGCCGATGCCGTTTCTTGGATTGATCTTCAACGCCCTGGTCTGGGGGCTGTCGTGGTGGCCGTTCCGGCAGTTCCAGGCCGCCGGCATGCACCCGCTGTGGACCACGGTGCTGCTCTACACGCTCAGCTGGCTGGTGATCTGCATCGTCAACCGCGACGCCTGGCGCGAGTTCCTCGCCAGCCCGGCACTGTGGGTCGTGATGCTGGCCGCGGGCGCCACCAACACCTTCTTCAACTGGGGCGTGGCCACCGGCGATGTGGTGCGGGTGGTGCTGCTGTTCTATCTGATGCCGCTGTGGGCGGTGCTGCTGGCGCGCCTGATCCTGGGCGAGCACCTCACCCGTCTGGCGCTGCTGCGCATGGCCCTGGCGCTGGGCGGCGCGGCCACCATGCTGGCGCCGGCCGGGGGCGGCATGCCCTTGCCGGCCAGCCTGGCCGACTGGCTGGGCGTGGTGGGCGGCATGTGCTTCGCGCTCAACAACGTGATGCTGCGCCGCGAGGCCGCACGCGGCGCCCATGCCCGCGCGCTGGCCATGTTCACCGGCGGCGTGCTGGTGGCGGGCGCCTCGGCCAGCCTGATGGTGAGCCAGGGCCTGGCGGCCTGGCCCAGCCTGCCCGGGCCGCTCTGGCTGCTGCCGCTGGCCGGCATGGCGGTGCTGTTCTTCCTCTCCAACCTCTCGCTGCAGTACGGCGCGGCGCGCCTGCCGGCCAATGTCACCGCCATCGTGATGCTGATCGAGGTGCCGGCAGCGGCCATCTCGGCGCTGCTCTGGGGCGGCGGCCAGCTGGACGCCAAGACCTCCATTGGCGGCCTGTGCATCGTGGGTGCAGCCCTGCTGTCAGCACTGGAAGGTCGCAAAAGCTAATATCGCCGCTCCCAACAGGAGCAACAGCTATGGCTCAAAGCGTCTACGACTTCAGCGCCCTTTCCATCACCGGCCAGCCGGCCGAGCTGGCCAGCCAGCGCGGCAAGGTACTGCTGATCGTCAACACCGCCAGCGCCTGCGGCTTCACGCCCCAGTTCAAGGGCCTGGAGCAGCTCTGGAAGGACTACGCCGAGCAGGGCCTGGTGGTGGTGGGCTTCCCCAGCAACGAGTTCGGTGCCCAGGACCCCGGCAGCAACGACGAGATCGCCTCCTTCTGCGAGCTCAACTACGGCGTGAGCTTCCCGATGATGGCCAAGGTCGAGGTGAACGGTGCCAAGGCGCATCCGCTGTGGCAATGGCTCAAGGGCGAAAAGCCCGGCATCCTCGGCACCGAGGGCATCAAGTGGAACTTCACCAAGTTCCTGGTGGGCCGCGATGGCCAGGTGCTCAAGCGCTACGCGCCCAACGACGAACCCGAGAAGCTGCGCAAGGACATCGAGCGCGCGCTGGCGGCCAAGCTCAAGGCCTGAGGCTGCCGTCGCGCAGCCGCCGCCGCAGGCGCGACAGCGCCACCTCGGTGATGCCCAGATAGCTCGCCACTTGTTTCTGCGCCAGCCGCTGCGCCAATGCCGGCTCGTCGGCCAGGAAGCGCTGGTAGCGCGCGGTCGCGTCCAGCATCAGCAGCTGCTGCTCGCGCAGGGTCTGGCGCGCCAGGCCGGCGGCCAGGCCCTGCAGGATCAGCTCCAGCGCCTGTGGCCAGGCGCGCTGCAGGGCTTGCAGCGCCGGCCCCGAGAGCTCCACCAGCTCGCTGGGCTCCAGCGCCTCCACCATGCCGGCCGCCGGCGCCGCCGCGCCGGGCAGGCCCAGCCATTGCAGCTCTGGGTAGAAAGCGTGGTTGCGCTCGCGCCCCTGCGCATCCAGGAACACGCTGCGCAGCAGGCCCCGCTCGACCCAGGCCAGGCCCTCGCCCGGCCAGCGCTGGCCGCGCGCCAGGCGCCGCCGCGGCAAGGCCTGCCATTGCGCCAGGCGTGCGGCGTCCTGTTGAAGCCAGTCGAGAAAGGCGGGCCCGCACACGGGGCAGGGTGTCGTCATGAACCTGGGTTAATGCAGTGAGGGGCGGGGCGTCCGAGCATCATGCCCCATGAACACCTCCCTCTTCTTCTTCCCGCGCGGCGGCTGGAATTGGCCGCACCTGAGTCTGCTGCTGGCGCTGCCGGCCTATGCCTGGCTCGCCGGCCGGCTCGGCTGGCAGGCCGATCTCATCCTCACCTTCGGCACGCTCGCCGGCCTGGCCTGGCTGATGCTGTGGGAGCGCCTGCGGCCGGCGCGGCCCGACTGGCAGGCCAGCGCCACCGAGCTGGCCCGCGACCTGGGCGCGCTGGGCGTCAACGCCCTGGTCGATGCCGCCGCCGGCCTGCTCATCGCCGGCGCGGCGCTGCACTGGCAGGCCGCCCGCGCGCAGCCGGGCCTGGCGCAAGACCTGACCCCGGTGCTGGCCCTGCCGCTGGCGGTGGCGCTGGGCGAGCTGGGGCCCTACTGGCTGCACCGCGCCGCGCACCGCCTGCCCTGGCTGTGGCGCTTTCACGCCCTGCACCATTGGCCGGCGGTGCTGAACGCCAGCAACAGCGTGCTGGTGCATCCCGTCAACCTGCTGTGGAACAAGTTCGCGCGCGTCGCGCCCTGGTTGCTGTTGGGCTTCAGCGCCGAGGCGATGCTGTGGGCGGCGCTCTTCATCCAGCTGCAGTCGCTGGCGGTGCACGCCAATCTGCGCGGCAGCCTGGGGCCCTTGAACTGGCTGATCGGCAGTGCCGAGCTGCACCGCTGGCACCACAGCGTGCAGGCCGCCGAGGCGCACAACTACGGCACCGCGCTGCCGCTGTGGGACCAGCTGTTCGGCAGCTTTGTGCATTGGCCGGGCGCGCGGCCGGCGCGGGTGGGCTGGCTGGCCGGCGCCGTGCGCCCGCGACGGGCGCCCTATTTGGGCTGCTGCTGAACGCGCCGCAACGAAATCCGGGGCGCGCACCTGCCCTGTAAGCTCTGTCAGGTGGACGCCGGCGGGGCCGCCGCCTAAGGTCTCTGGCACGGGCAGCCTGGCCCGGCAGGGAGGGTGATATGAGCAACAAGCAGCTGGTGGCGGGCATCCTGCCCTTAGGTAACGGTTACGGTGATGGTGATGGCATTGCCACCGCCGAGCTACCTGAACAACTGCGCGCCACGGCGCGCTCGGTGGGGTTGTGCCTGTCGGGCGGCGGCAGCCGCGCGCTCAGCTGCGCGATGGGCCAGCTGCGTGGCCTGCGCGCGCTGGGCAAGCTCGACCAGCTGTTCGCGATCTCCTCGGTGTCCGGCGGCACCTGGGCCAACAGCCTGTTCACCTACCTGCCCGAGCGCATCAGCGATGATGACTTCCTCGGCCGGCCGGTGCTGAACCCCGGCGCGCTGACCCTGCTGCTGGGCCCCAACCGGCTCGACCACCTGCCGCCCAACAACCTGGGCTGGGTGCCCACGCGGCTGGGCCTGTTCAGCGATCTCGACGCCATCCTGGAGCTGAAGGCGCGCTACGGCTATGCCAACGACGATCTCTGGCAGGGCCTGATCGGCGAGCGCATCCTCAAGCCCTATGGCCTGTGGCAGCCCGATGGCAGCGGCTTCGATCCGCGCTACTTCAGCTGGACCTCGGCCTATCTGCATGCCGGCAACGGCATCCTCGCTCGCAACCCGGGCCTGTCGGCGCGCGACTTCGTCTGCGTGGAGCGCCGCCGCCCCTTCCCGATCTTCAACACCGCGCTGTTCAACAACGATGGCGCGATGGCCGACCTGATCCCCTTCGAGTGCAACTTCCAGCTCGGCGTGCGGCAGTTCTTCCCGGCCGCGCCGGAGCAGCTGGGCGCGATCGGCGGCGGCCTGCTGGACAGCTTTGCGATGGGCAGCGACTACCTGGCCGAGGCTACGCCCGGCCAGGTCAATACCAGCCTGCCGGCGCGCGCCTTTGCGCTCAACGACATCGCCGGCTGCAGCAGCGCGGCCTTTGCCCAGGCGCTGGAGGAACAGCACCCCGAGCTGTCCGGCCTGGTGCCGCGTTATGCCTACTGGCCGGTGGGCGACCGCCGCCGCCAGCCGGCCCGCCACTACCGCTTTGCCGACGGCGGCAGCCTGGAGAACCTGGGCGTCAACGCGATGCTGGCGCGCGGCCTGCGGCGCCTGATCGTGTGCGTCAACACCGACGAGCCGCTGGGCCGCGACGCCGGCAGCGGCGAGATCATCGTCTCCAGCGATCTGCCGCCGCTGTTCGGCCTGCAGCCCTACCAGCCCGGCCTGGGCTATGTGCCCTATGGCCCCAGCCAGCCGGGCCAGGGGCCGACGCGGCAGTACCGCCACAGCCAGGTCTTCCCGACGGCCAGCTTCGCCGCCCTCAAGTCCGGCCTGTACGCGGCGCGCCAGGCCGGCGGCGCCATCCTGCTGCGCCAGACCCTGCCGGTGCTGCCGAACCGCTGGTTCGACGTGCCGGGCCAGGACGCGGTGGAGATCCTGTGGGTCTACAACGACTTCGTCGCCAGCTGGTGGAACCAGCTGGCCGAGGACGTGCGCCTGGCCATCGACGTCGAGGGCCTCGGCCAGTTCCCACGCTACAACACCTTCACCCAGCTCGAGCTCAGCGCCGTGCTGGTGAATGCGCTGGCGCATCTGAGCTGCTGGTGCCTCGCGTCGGATTCCACCCTGGGCAATCCGGGTGGCCTCAGTAATGCGCAGATGGTCGGCGCGATGTTCGATTGAGCCAGCGGCCGCAAGGATTCCACCATGACAAGCATCCGTACCCTGCTGCCGCTGGCCCTGCTGCTGAGCGCCTGCGCCGGCCCCCCGGCGCCCATCCCCAGCGGCACGCCCGTGCCGGATGCGACGGGGCCGCTCAAGGTGGTCAACCTGGATCAGGGCTGGGACGAACAGACCCAGCTCGCCTTCTGGTTCTCCACCCAGGGCTCGCGCATCGTGCCCTACCGCTGGTTCCTGGCGCTGGAGCAGGCCGACAGCGATGCGCCCTTCCGCAGCGATGCCAATATCGAGCGCTTCGGCTATCTGCCGGCCCGGCCCGGGCCGGGGCGCTGGAACCCGGATGGGCTGCCCATCGGGTTCACCAAGACGGCCGAGCAGGCCGGCCAGGCCTGGATGGGCCTGAGCTGCGCGGCCTGCCACACCACCCAGCTCAACATCAAGGGCGTGGGCCTGCGCATCGACGGCGGCCCCGCCATGGCGGACTTCAATCTCTTTTTCGGCGAGCTGGTGGCGGCACTCGCGGCCACGCGCGACGACCCCGCCAAGTTCGCGCGCTTTGCCCAGCGTGTGCTGGGCGAGGCGGCCAGCGCAGCGCAGCAGCAGGCCCTGCGCGAGGCCCTGGTCAAGCAGCTGGCCGATAGCAGCGCGCGCCTGGCGCTCAACAAGCCCGGCCACCCGCCCGGCCATGCGCGCCTGGATGCCTTTGGAAATATCTTCAACGAGGTGCTGGTGGTGGCCTTGAACGAGCCCGCCAATGCGCGCCCGCCGGATGCGCCGGTCTCCTATCCCTTCCTCTGGGACACGCCGCAGCACGACGTGGTGCAGTGGAACGGCTCGGCGCCCAACGGCCCCTTCGGGCTGGGCGAGCTGACGCGCAATGTCGGCGAGGTGCTGGGCGTGTTCGGCGGCTTGCGTGTCAGCGACTGCGGCAAGGACAGCTGCAGCTATCCGAACCATGTGGACATCCGCCAGCTCGGCGAGCTGGAAGGCTGGGTGCGCAGCCTCTGGTCGCCGCAATGGAGTGCGCAGTACCTCGGCCCGCTGGATGCCGCCATGCGGCAGCGCGGCCAGCAGATCTACCAGGCCCAGTGCCTGGGCTGCCATGCCAGCATCGAGCGCACCGACCCCTTCCGCCGCGTCACCGCGCAGCTGCGCGATGTCGGCAGCGATCCGGCCATGGCCACCGCCGCCGCCATGCGCGTGGCCAAGACCGGGCCGCTGCAGGGCACGCTGGCCCTGCCCACCCTGCAGCGCTACGGCGCCGAGGCGGGCGGCGGGCCGCTCACGGTGCAGGGTGCGGTGGGCGTGCTGCTGGGCGACAAGGACGCCACGCTGGCGGCCCTGCTGAGCCAGTTCGACGCCCAGCTGCGCGACGAGTTGCGCGGCGGTGCCAGCGTGGCCAGCATGGCCGCCGATGCGCGCCGCCCCAGCGCGCAGATGCTGGCCCAGGCGCTGGACGGCGGCTCCAGCGCCCATGCCGCGAATCGCGCCGCGGCACCCGCGCCGGCGCCCAATGCCATCTACAAGGCCAGGCCGCTGAACGGCATCTGGGCCACCGCCCCCTATCTGCACAATGGCTCGGTGCCCACGCTCTGGGAGCTGCTGCAGCCGCCGGCGCAGCGCATGCGCAGCTTCCAGGTGGGCAGCCGCGCGTTCGATGCGCAGCGGGTGGGCTTCGACACCCAGCAAGGCCCGTATCGCTTCGACACCACCCTGCCCGGCAATGGCAATGGCGGGCACGCCTACGGCACCGCGCTCAGCGAGAGCCAGAAGCGGGATCTGCTCGAATATCTGAAGTCGCTCTGAGGGCCAGCCGACCATAGGCCAGGCGCAGGTGGCCGGCCGCGGCGGCCGCGCGCAGCAGCTGGTTGACGGTCTGGCGCGAGACATTGGCCAGCGCCGCCAGCTCGGTCTGGGTGGCGCGAAAGCTCAGCCAGCCCGCGTCGTCGGGTGCCTGGCCGGCGCCGCGCTCGCGCGCCAGCTGGGCCAGCGCCAGCTCGAAACGCTCGGCCGCGCTGCGGTGGCGCGCCGCTTCCAGCAGGCGCAGCGTGCCCTCATAGCGCAGCGCGAATTCGCGCATCAGCGCGCGCGCAAAGCCGGGCAGCTCGTCCATCGCGTAGCGGTAGGCCTCGGGGCCGAACACCAGCACGCGGCTGGCACGCAGCGCCACCGCCTCGTAGTTGGAGGGCTGGCCGGTGACGAAGGCGGCGAGCCCGAACAGGCGCGGCGCGCGCACATGCTCCAGCACCGAGACGCGGCCGTCGGCGGCGCTCAGACGCGCGCCGATCTCGCCCTGCAGCACGGCATAGAAGGCCTGGGTGCGCTGGCCCTGCGCGAACAGGCCCGCGCCCGCGGCGAGGCGCCGCACCGGCAGCAGGCGCTGCAGCGCCTGCAGCTGCGCCGCGTCGGGCGCGAGCTGCGGGAAGTTGCCCTGCAGCACGCGCAGCAGCTCGGCGCCGCCGCTGGCCCGCATTCAGTAGCGCTCCAGGATGCGCTTCCAGCTGCCGTCCTGCTGCATGAGCTGGAAGCTGCGTTCCAGGCGGGCCAGCTCGGCCAGCCAGGGGGAGCGCTTGGACAGCACCACAAAGGGCGTCTCGCCCTTGAGGCAGAAGGGCTGGCGCAGCAACGCCAGCTTCAACTCGGCCAGCAGCGCGCGCGCCTGGCGCTCCGGTATCACCACCACCTCGATGCGCTCGCGCGCCAGCATCTCCAGCGCGGCGCGGTAGTCGTTCACCTCGGTGCGCGACAGGCCGGCGGCGGCATTGTCGAACTCGGCGCCGTAGCGCTTGCCGCGGTGCACCGCCAGCATGCGGCCCTGCAGGTCCTGCAGGCTGTTGATGGGCCGGGCCCCCGGGCGGGTGTAGAAGCATTTGTCCTCGGCCGGCAGCTCGATGCGGCTGTAGTGCAGGAAGCGCTCGCGTTCCAGCGAGCGCAGCGGCCCCATCATCAGATCGGCCTCGCCCTGTTCCATCATCAGAAAGGCGCGCGCCGAGGGCACCTCGCTGAACTGCAGGGCCCAGCCCAGGCGGCGCGCCGCCTCCTTCAGCAGCTCGTAGTACAGGCCGCCGCCGTCCTCGCCCTGGAAGCTGCGGTAGGGCGGGTCGCTGCTGCCGACCACGCGCAGCGGCGCCGTGGTCTGCGCGGCAGCCGGCAGGCACAGCAGCGCCAGGCCGGCCAGGGTGGATCCAAGCCATGCGCGTAGCCGGGCGGGCAGGAATTGCATGCGGCCAGTCTAGCCGCGGAAATGTCGGATAACCGACATTTCCGCGCCGGGCGCCGGCCTAAGCTCTTGCCCATGCCATACCGCTCCGCCGCATCCACCGAAACCGCCGCCGCATCCATCGACTGGGTGCGCCAGTACCGCCACTTCGCCACGCACGAATGCAGCCAGGACCCGCTCTATGTGGCGATCTGCCTGGCGGTGGCCGACAGCCCCGAGTTGCTGGCCCTGATGCAGCAGGTGCCGGCCACGCAGGCGCGCCCCAATCTGCTGCTGGCGGCCCTGCACGAACGCGTGCTGGCCGGCGTGGCCCATGCGCTGGCTGATTACTACCCCAGCGTGGGTGGCACGCGGCCGCCGGATGCGGCGCTGCCGGCGCTGCTGCTGGACTTTGCGCGCCAGCAGCGTCCGGCCCTGCTGGCCCATCTGCGCGGCCGCGCCACCCAGACCAACGAGATCGGCCGCTGCGCCGTGCTGTGGCCGGCGCTGCAGCGGCTGGCGGCGCTGAGCGGCCGCCGCGAACTGGCGCTGTTCGATTTCGGCAGCAGCGCCGGCCTGAACCTGGGCGTGGACCGCTACCACTACGACTACGGGCCCTTCCAGCGCGGCGCAAGACCTGACCCTGGTGTGCCCCGTATTGCCTGCCGCTGGCTCGGCGAGGCGCCGCCGCCGCAGGTCGAGTTCGAGCTGGTGGCGCGCCTGGGCGTGGACCTGGCGCCGGTCGACCTGCTGGACGAGGATGGCGTGCGCTGGCTGCGCGCCTGCCTGTGGCCGCAGGACCGTGCGCGCGCCCAGCGCCTGGATCAGGCGCTGGCGCTGGCGCGCGCGGCCGGCCCCGCCGTCGAGCGCCATGCCGACGGCCTGGACCGGCTGGAGCGCTGGCTGGACGAGCTGCCTGCCGGCGTGCAGCCGGTGCTGTTCAACTCCTGGGTGCTGGCCTATTTCGAGCCGGCGGCGCTGGCGCACTACCAGGCACGCGTGGCCGAGCTGGTGCGCGCGCGCGGCCTGGCCTGGATCAGCGCCGAGGCCGCCGAGCTGCGGCCCGCGGGCCTGGCGCTGCCGCCCGCCGTGCAGGCGGTGCAGGGCGCGCCTCAGCAGACCGCCACGCTCTGGAGCCTGCAGTGGCGCGAGGCCCAGGCCTTGCGCCAGCGCGCACTGGCCTGGTCACATGCGCATGGGCAATGGCTGCAGTGGCTGGATGCTTGAGCGGCTTCAGGAGGCTTCCCGCACGCGCGTGATCTGCACGCTGACGATCTGCCAGCGTCCGCCGCGGCGCACATAGACGTCGATGTAGCGGTAATGGCTGGTGAATGGCTTGCCATCGTGGCTGCCCTGCATGCGCGTGCGGCCGCTCAGCAAGGCGGTGTCGCCGTAGAGCCGGATCTCGAAGTCCTCCACCTCGTAGGGTGCGATGCGCAGCTTGGGCGACATCAGCCCCTCGACGAAGCTGCGCTTGTCCTCGATGTCGGCGTCGGCATCGATCTGGCGGAAGTCCTCCGCCATGTTCGCCTCGATGGCGGCACGGTCCTGGCGCACGATGGCCTCGTCCCAGGCCTTGGCCTGGCGGCGCAGCTGCGCGATATCGGCGGCGCGCGGGCGCGCCAGGGCGGGTGCCGCGCCCAGCGCCAGGGTGGCGGCGGTCAACAGCCGGCGACGTGTGTTGCTGCTCATGGGCATTCCTTGAGGGACAGGCTCATCGAGGTATAGCCGAGGCTGTGCCCGTCGATGCGAAACATATCGGGCCGCTCGCCCACCGCGGCGAAGCCGCAGCGCCGGTAGAGCGCCACGGCCGCGGCATTCTGGCTCAGCACCTGCAGGTCCAGCCAGGCCAGGCCGGCCTGCCTTGCCCAGTCGGTGGCCAGGGTCAGCAGGCTCGCGCCCAGGCCGCGGCGGCGCTGGTCCTGGCGCACGCCCATGCCCAGCAGGCAGCGGTGCTCGGTGTGCGGCTCGAGATGGGCGCGCAGGTCCACATGCGCGCAGATCCGGCCGGCCGGGTCGCGTGCCACCCAGGCGCGGCGCCAGCCGGGCCCGTCCAGCGGCCGCTGCAGGGCCTGGCGGAAGGCGTCGGCACGCTCGGGCGCGAACACCGAGTGAGCGCGCGCCAGCGGCTGGAAGTAGCCGCTCGGCGGCAGGCCGTTCTCCTGCAGGTGCAGGTTCAGGTAGACGGCAAAGGCGTCAAAGTCCCGGGGATCCAGGGGGGTGATGCTTTTCATGCGGTGTAACAAGGCAGGCAAGGGACCAGGCGCGTCGGGTGGCGGGCGAATGCCTGGCATTCTGCAGCGGCCCGAGCGCCGATAATGCGGGCAGCTAAACCCGGAGTCCCGCCATGTTCCAACACGTCGACGCCTACGCAGGCGACCCCATCCTGAGCCTGAACGAAGCGTTCCAGAAGGACACGCGCCCGGGCAAGATCAACCTGTCGATCGGCATCTACTTCGACAACGACGGCAAGATCCCGATGCTGGACTCGGTGCGCAAGGCCGAGCTGGAGGTGGTGGCCGCGGCCGGTCCGCGCCCCTATCTGCCGATGGAAGGCGCGGCGAACTTCCGCAGCGCGGTGCAGGAGCTGCTGTTCGGCAAGGGCCACCCCGCCATCGCGGCCGGCCGCATCGTCACCATCCAGGGCGTGGGCTCGAGCGGCGGCCTCAAGGTCGGCGCCGACTTCATCAAGCGCTACTTCCCCGACAGCGCCATCTATGTGAGCGACCCCACCTGGGACAACCACCGCGCCGTCTTCGAGGGCTCGGGCATCACCGTCAAGACCTACCCCTATTACGACGCGGCCACCGGCGGCCTGCGCTTCGCCGAGCTGCTGGACGCGATGCGCGCCCTGCCGGCCAAGAGCGTGGTGCTGCTGCATGCCTGCTGCCACAACCCCACCGGCGTGGACCTGACGCCGCTGCAATGGGATGAGCTGATCCCGGTGCTGAAGGAGCGCCAGCTGCTGCCCTTCCTGGACCTGGCTTACCAGGGCTATGGCGACGGCATCGAGGAAGACGCCTTCGCGATCCGCGCCATGGCCGATGCCGGCCTGGCCTTCTTCGTCGCCAACAGCTTCTCCAAGAGCATGAGCTTGTATGGCGAGCGCTGCGGTGCGCTCAGCGTGGTGTGCCCCGACGCGGCCCAGGCCGTCAACGTGCTGGGTCAGCTCAAGTTCATGATCCGCCGCAACTACTCCAACCCGCCCATGCATGGCGGCCAGATCGTCGCCAAGGTGCTGAGCACGCCCGAGCTGCGCAGCCTGTGGGAGGGCGAGGTGAGCGAGATGCGCGACCGCATCCACCAGATGCGCAACGCCCTCTACGAGGTGCTCAGCGCCAAGCTGCCGGGCCGCAACTTCGACTACTTCCTCACGCAACGCGGCATGTTCAGCTACACCGGCCTCACGCCCGCCCAGGTGGACCGCCTGAAGGACGAGTTCGCCGTCTACCTGGTGCGCTCGGGCCGCATGTGCGTGGCGGGCCTGAACACCGGCAACGTTGAGGCCACCGCCAACGCGATGGCCGCGGTGCTGGCGTGAGCTGGCGCAGGCTTGCCAACCGGGCGGCGGTGTCCGCCCTGGGCGTGAGCCTGATGTTCCTGATCGGGCCGCGCAACCCCGAGGCGGCCCTGGAGCCCCCGGCGGCGCAGACCCCGCCGCCCGCCAGCCTGGAGGCGCTCGACGCGCACCTGGCGGCGCGCGAGGCGGCGCTGGGCAACGTCATCCCGGGCACCGAGAAGCGCATCGTCTGGGGCGCCGGCGGCAAGCAGCGCGCGCCCTGGGCGGTGGTGTTCCTGCATGGCTTCAGCGCCAGCCGCCAGGAGCTCGCGCCCCTGCCCGAGCTGGTGGCGCAAGGCCTGGGCGGCCATGTCTTCTACACCCGCCTGGCCGGCCATGGCCAGCCCGGCGAGGCCCTCGGCAAGGCCACCGTGGCCGACTGGAAGGCCGACGCGCTGGAGGCGCTGGCGATCGGCCAGCTGCTGGGCGAGCGCGTGCTGGTGATCGGCAACTCCACCGGCGCCACCCTGGCGGCCTGGCTGGCGCAGCAGGAGGCGGCGCGCCAGGTGGCGGCCTATGTGATGGTGTCGCCAAACTTCGGCCCCAAGGATCCCTGGGCCCAGGTCATCAACTGGCCCTGGGGCCGGCAGCTGGCGCGCCTGGTGCAGGGCCCCGAGCGCAGCTACCCGCCGCGCAGCGAGTTGAAGGCGCGCTACTGGACGCACCGCTATCCCACCGAGGCGCTGTTCCCGATGATGGCGCTGGTGGACCATGTGCACCGCAGCCCGCTGGAGTGGATACAGGCGCCGCTGCTGATGCTGGTCTCGCCGCGCGATTCGGTGATCTCGGTGGAGGCGGCGCAGGCGGCCTTCCGCCGCTTCGGCAGCCCGGCCAAGAAGCTCATCGAGGTCAACTACAGCGAGTCGCTGGGCCAGCACATCCTCGCCGGCGACATCGAGGCCCCCAAGGCGAGCGCGCCGATGGCGCAGCAGATACTGGACTTCGTGCGCGCGCAGCCCTGAGCTTGCATGCATAGGTAGAAGTTATGGGAGCCGCCCTGGCTTTCATTGGCTGGCCGCAGCCCGAATCCGTAACCTGCCGGCATGTCGATGAAACATGTGGTGGTGATAGGCGGCGGGGTGGTGGGTCTGACGAGCGCCTGGTGCCTGGCCGAGGCCGGCCACCGGGTCAGCCTGGTGGAGCGCGAGCCGGTGCTGGCGAATGGCGCGAGCCGCGCCAACGGGGGGCAGCTCAGTTACCGTTATGTCTCGCCGCTGGCCGATGAGGGCGTGCCGCTGAAGGCCTTGCGCTGGCTGCTCGATCCCGACGGGCCGCTGCGCTTCAAGCCCGAGGCCAGCTGGCAGCAATGGAGCTGGCTGGCCGCCTTCCTGGCCAAATGCCGCGGGCCGGTGAACCGGCGCACCACCGCGCGCCTACTGGCCCTGGGCGCCTACAGCCGCGATTCGTTTGCGCACTTGCAGCAGCGCGCGCAGTTGCAGGCGATTGCCCTGCGCAGCCCTGGCAAGCTGGTGGTCTACCGCAAGCCGGCCGAGTTCGGCCGCGTGGCGGCGCGCCTGCGCGCCAGCGCCACTACCAGCAATGGTGCCGACGATGGCGCCGAGCGCGCGCTGAGCCACGACGAATGCGTGGCGCTGGAGCCGGCGCTGGCGCACAGCCCGGCCGAGCTGGCCGGCGGCATCTTCAGCGAGGGCGAGGCGGTGGCCGATTGCCATGCGCTCTCGCTCGCGCTGGCCGAGCGCCTGCGCAGCCATCCCAACTTCCGTGGCTGCGTGCATGCCGAGGTGCAGGGCTTCAGCCTCGATCAGGCACATGGGCGGGTGCGGGCCTTGCGCACGAACGTGGGCGAGATCGGTGGCGACGAGTTCGTGCTCGCCGCCGGCCTGCAGAGCCGTGCGCTGGCGGCCGAGCTGGGCATCAAGCTGCCCATCTACCCGCTCAAGGGCTACAGCCTGACCGCGCCGATCGCCGCCGACCATCTGCCGCCGGTGGTGAGCGTGACCGACTTCGAGAAGAAGATCCTCTATGCGCGCATCGGCGAGCAACTGCGCGTCGCCGCGATGGTGGATCTGGTGGGCGAGGACCTGCGCATCGACCCCGGCCGCATCGCCTCGCTGCAGCGTGCGGTGCGCGCCATGTTCCCGCGCGCTGCCGATTACGATCGCGCCGAGACCTGGGCCGGCCTGCGCCCCGCCACCCCCAGCGGCGCGCCGCTGCTGGGCGCCACCCCGGTGCCCGGGCTGTGGCTCAATGTGGGCCATGGTGCCTTGGGCTTCACCTTCTCCTTCGGTTCGGCGCGCATCGTGGCCGAGCTGGTGTCGGGCCGCACTAGCCCGCTGAGCCTGGACGGGCTGCAACTGCCACGACGATGACAGCAGCATGAATTCAAGCGATCTGGCCGAACTGCTGCGCCGCGCGGTGCTGGCACAGGACTTCGGCGCCACGCCCGACCCTTTTGATGGCGGCCGGGCGCTGCGCCATTTCCCCAGCATCGATCTGGCCGTGGCCTGCTTCCCGGCCGGCGGCGCGCCGGTGTTTGCCAACGTGCTGTTCTCGCGCCAGCATCCGCAAGGCCTGGTGGCGGGCATGGCGGCCGGCGTGGGCGCGGCGCAGGGCATCCGGTTCCTGGCAGATCAACAGGACGCCCAGGGCCGCTCGATCGCCTGGCTGCCCGAGGCCCCCGGGGTCGATTGGCAGCGCCTGGACTGGCTGCCCCTGTATGGCGACAGCGGCCCCACGGTGGTGGCGCCCTATCCGGCCTCGCTGCTCAAGCTGATGGTGCTGGTCGGGCTGGCCTGGCTGATTGACCAGGGCCGCAGCCGCTGGGATGCGCCGCTGTCTTTCGAGGGTCAGTGCCGTGCCGTGCGCGACTGGGCCCTGGACATGACGGCGATCAGCTGCAACACCGCCACCTCGGCCCTGGTGATGCATCTGCACGCGATCGGCGCGATCCGCCGCGACGCGCAGGGCGAATGCCACAACGAAGTGCAGCAGCTGTTCGCCCGCTTGGGCCTGCCGACGCTGCGGCTCGTCAACACCCGGCCCGATGGCGGCTGGGGCAATGCCGCCGGTGCCGGCGTGGGCCAGCTGCAGATGACGGCCTGGGACACCGTGCGCCTGCTCTGGTGGCTGGACCCCGACGCGCCCGCGGCGCCCTGGCTGCCGGCGCATGCGCCGCGGCTCAGCGCGGAGAGCCGGGGTCAGGTCTTGCGTGCGCTGGAGGCGCAGACCCTGCGCGTGCTGATGCCCGAGCGTCTGGCGGCCGGACTGCACTTCGCCCACAAGACCGGCACGACCGAGAACTACGCCTCCGACGCCGGTATCGTGCGTGCTGTTGCGCCACGCCGGCGTCATTACCTGATCGCCATGCTCAGCAACCTCGGTTCCCGCTACGGCGCGCCTGAAGCGCGTCTGCCGGCGCTGGGCGCGGCCATCGATGCCGCGCTCGAGCCATGGCTGGAGTCCTGCTTATGAACGAGTTCTTTTTGATGCGGCCGCTGCCGGCCGGCGCCTGCCTGGGTGTGGTGGCACCCGCCGGCCCGCCCAAGCCGGGCGTGCTGGAACAGGTGGCGCCACTGATCGAGCAGCTGGGCTTTCGCGCCAAGCTGTTTCCCGGCTGCGCCGGACCCGCGCAGCTGGGTCATCTGGCCGCGGCTGACGCGCAGCGCCTGGCCGATCTGCATGCCGCCTTTGCCGACCCCGGGGTCGACGCCGTGCTATGCCTGCGCGGCGGCTATGGCTGCATCCGCCTGCTCGACGGCCTGGACCTGGCACTGCTGAAGCGCCACCCCAAACCCCTGATCGGCTACAGCGACATCACCTCCCTGCACGGCGCGCTCGATCGCCTCGGCCTGCCGGCCTGGCATGCGCCGATGCCGGCCTCGGACTGGATCGATAAAGGGCCGGGCGGCCTGGACGATGCGCGCCGCCTCGCCGCCCAGCTGCAGCGCGGCCTGCGCGCCGGCGATGTGCTGGCCCCCGAGGGTCTGCCGGCTCACCCCTTGAGCCAGGGCGAGCCTGCCCGGGGCCGGCTGATCGGCGGCAATCTCTCGGTGCTGGTGTCCAGCCTGGGTACGCGCTGGATGCCCGATGCGCGCGGCGCCATCCTGTTCCTGGAAGACATTGCCGAGGACCCCTACCGCGTCGACCGCTACCTGGCCCAACTGCGCCTGGCCGGCGTGCTCGACGCCGCCGCGGGCTTTCTGATCGGCAGCTTCAGCGATGCCGAGGCCCCCGACGCGGTGCTGGCCGACTACCTGCCGCAGCTCGGCAAACCCATCCTGGCCGGCTGGCCCAGCGGGCATTGCTGCCCGAACCTGCCACTGCCGCTGGGCGTGCCGCTCACGCTGGACGTGGCCGGGCGTTGCCTGCGCCTGTAACGGGCGGCCTGCCCGGGCTGCACGAGGCGGCTCGCGTGAGGGTCAGAGCTCGCGCCGCGGCCGATGGCTGCCCGCCCTCGCTACCTGGGCGCCCCAGCCGGCTTCCGACAGGGTCTGCTGCAGGGCCGCGCCATGCACCGTGAAATGCAGCTCCGTGCCATGGGCCGCGCTCAGCCTCGGCAGCACCTCACGCAGCACCTGCAGGCCAGCTTCCTGATCATGCAGCTCGATGTCGACCCGGTGAAAGCTGCCCGGGTCGCTCTCGCTGGCGCCTGCCGACGGCACCGAGGTCCCCCAACTCAGCAGCGAGCCCGTCGCACTCGTCTCGAGTGCACTCTCCAGCGCCTGATGCAGCGCATCCAAGGCCTGCTTGGCCAGACCTCGCAACGGGACTTTGACGTAGACGAAATGCATTTCGGGCAGTGTGAATGCAATGCCTTGGGGCTGCAAGCCAGTTTGTCGGGGAGGGGTGGCCGGCGATGTGGGAGTGTTCGGCGAGGGCTCGCGTTGAAGCTGGGCCGAGTGACGGGCTAGCCAGCATAGACCGCACTAGGCAACCCCGTTGAACAGAAAGTGCTCGAACTTCTTTCCTGCCGCATCCCATGTCGCGCTGAAGTAGCACTCACCTCCATCCAGCACGCTACGGAAATCCTTCCGCAACTCTGCCAGAGAGTGTCCCTCCGCCTCACACGCCCCTCGGAGTTCAATGACGCGATGCCCCGCTGGGCCCACGCCCTTGAACTGAATGGCATAGGTGGAAACATCCTTGGCAGCCTTCTCGCCTCCTCGGGCAGCAGCGGCAGCCGATTGAAGCTGCTTTGCCATTTGAGCAATATCGCTGCGACTGACAGTCCAAGTTCCATTCCGAACTTGAATCCAATTGCCATGGGCGCCCGCGCCAGCTGGCAGGTGCATGGGCACGAGGATTGCGACGATGAATGGCGCTTTTCGCATGTGCTGGCTAGCGTTGAAAATGAGCGGATCAAGGCGACTCGCCGACGGCAATCGGCTCGCGCGATCGGATAGGCCGTTGACGGCCAATGGGTGCGCTCCGCGTCCTACTGAATTCCAAGAGCTTCTCCCACGGACTGACGAAGTATCTCCACCAGCTCAGCGTCCATGAATTTGTATTCGTCTGGAATGTCGAGCACATGAATTACCTTGTTCTCAAGCATGCGTCTGTACGCCGCCAGTAACCTGGACTTGTGCTTTTCTTCCATGACGAAGATGACTTGCGCCCACTCGATATCAGCAGCCGAGACGGGATGCTTTGCGTTTGGACTGGTTCCCCCCGATCGCACTGCGATGGCAGGGTGTCTGCGCCATACCTGCTCTGCAGTAGGGCTGCGCCACTGATTGCGACTACAAACAAAAAGAACGTTGATCTGATTCGGGCTGCGCAACGACTTCACTTCCTGCACAAGTTGGGCCTCGGGTACGCGTGGATATTCAATTCCGAGCTGCTTTGCTCGGGCCAGCTTCTCCGAGCGGAGGTACAGAAGCTTCCAATTCTTCTCGCGCTTGAACTCAGGCGGCATCCAAGTACTCCAAGACGTCTGATTCCGAGCGTAGCCTAGCGCGAAGCCCTTCGAACGACTCGAACAGATCAAGGTGGGCTGCCCTGCTGCTCGATCCCTGGCGGTTGCAATAACCTTCTGCCCATTCAATCAGTTCTCGAAGACCTTCGTCTGACTGCGCGCGTTCCATATGCAGCTTGCTCTCCGAGCCGCGGGACTCGAGCCTCGCCTTGCAGATCTCCCATGGGAGATCCAACCAGACAATTGCCAGCGCTGACTGCATGAACTGCCTTGCCAGGTTGCCATACACACCTTCGACGATCCATTGATCGGCGATTCTCTGTGCCTCGATGAGAGTAGATATCTCCTGCGGATCTCGCTTCAAATTGAAACCGCCTGGGAGCCAGAAGATCCCATCGAGATGCACTACGGGTGCAGCGCTCTTCTCGTGCAGGCGTCTTGCCAGCCAGGTCTTTCCGCTGCCGCTGTTTCCGAAGATCACTGTTCGCACATGCCGCCTAACGTTTGAATTGAGCTGTTCCGGAAGGCATTGGCTCGAACGAGAGGTTAGCCGTCTGGTGGCGGCGTGACTCAGCTGGCCGAGAACGAAATGAAGGCCAGCCGGGGCATGCCGTTGCGGGCCCGGTTGAGCGCCAGGTCAGAAGTCACTTGCGCCACCATGCGATTGCCCCACAGAGCGTGAACACTGCACCAACGGTCATAAGGACGATGGCAGGGCCCTTCGTGCCCAAGCTTTCGTGCGCCCACGCAATGAGCCACCCCCACTTTCCGCTGAACGGCGACCCCTCCGGCGAACTCCACTTGAGGAAGGCCAACGCCCAAAATACCCCTCCAATTGCCAGCCAAGCCACGCCTCGCTCTCGGGCAGTGAACTCCGTCTGCCAATGATTGTGGTCAGGTTGTCCGCGCCAGATCTTCATGTGACTTCTAATTTGGAGCCAACCGACCCGTAGGCGGCATGCCGGTGCGGGTCCAGTTGAGCGACGTGTTAGGCGTCATAGCCTCCACCAATCCATTCGGCTGGTTGTGTGGCTCCAATACAGATTGATTGGGTCACAGTCTCCGCCGACGAGATAGAGCGAATCGGCCAGCGCGGATGGCTTGCAGCCTGGTAGTGGATCGCCCATGGGTGAGCAAAGAAGCTTCTCCACCTGAAGCTGTGCAGGTGCTTCGCAGATTGCGGCTTGAACTGACGGGCTGATCGCGAACTGAAGAAACTGCGTGGACCGAGGGTTCTTGCTCGAAGTCGCGACGTGGACGGCGAGTAAGACACCTTCTGTGTTGTACCCAACGAACGCTATGTCAGTCTTGCGATCGCCATTGAAGTCGCCCTCTACTAGCGTTGAGAAGTCCCAGCGCACTTTTGGGTGTTGCGCCGAAATCTGCCGGGCAACTTTCAACGATTCAGCCGTCGGCGTCGCTTGCGCCGTGAGACAGATGAGAAGGAAAGCCGGGGCAAGAAATGGGGCTTTCATGGTGCCTAGCGTTATAGCTAAGCGGTCGACGACGGCTGGACGCCAGACCCGGGCTGGTGGCCTGCTGTTGGCGCATCCCTTGAGCGATGGGTTAGGCATCACTGTACTTGCGCAGAAGACCATGACTGAGCATTTCCTCGAGGAATGGCTCCGGTACAGATACGGACGCGACTGTGCAGTCGTCGTGGAAGTTATCGCAAGCGATGAGCAGCAAATCGTCCCCGGCCGCGAGCTGCGTGTGGATGACCGCTCCTTCGCGACCGAGTATGCCGTGCGAGGCGAGGCGCTTCTTCAGTTCTCGGATAGTGTCCGGATTGATCGGGACGGTTATGAAGTCAAGTTCGGGCTCAAGCGTTTGTCGACGCAGTGAACCTGACTCCTGCACCGAGGCTCCGGGAAGTTCTTCAAGTCGAAGACCTGACAGATCGCCCTCGAAGGAAGCCACCGACCGGCCTTCGTATATGCGATAGAAGGCCCACAGAGTTCCCTGGCAATCGCGGACTTCGAGGCGGCGGTACTCGGGCATTGTGTGATGCCTAACGTTGAAGCTGAGCCGCGAGCGGAGGCCTGTCGACGCGAGTCGGCTCGAGCGACTGGTGGGGCAGGACTTCGTCAGCTGCCTGCGGGCGGATGGATGTTGAAGCTAGCAACAAAGTTGACTCCGGTGACTGACTCACCAGTGCTGCGCAGCGTGTAAACAGCCTCCGGATCAGCAGAATCAAGCTGACCGTCGAACGGGATAGAGAACTGCCCCGACCCGTCCGCCTTTTCAAAGGCGACCGTGTGATCACCTACGCTGGATATGTAACCGTGCAACTGCAATTGCTCCTGCACTTCTCCATTTGCATTCAGATAGGTCAATCCGACCAAGATCTTCTTTCCTACGAACATGTGCGCAGTCATTGTGATGCCCAACGTTTTAATTCAGCCGCCGCCGAAGGCGGTCGGCTGGAATGAAGGGTTAGGCGGCACTGCACCACTACTTTTTGCCTGCATTGCTTGCGCCTGAGTCCGGAATTGAAGTCTCCCTCAACTTATCCAATCCTGGAAACGTGACCGTCCGTTCGCCCAGCTGCCCGTTAGCGCATTCAGTGAAACGATCTGGATATGTCTTGGCAAGCCATGGCACTACTTTTGGATCCGGAGCATCCTTGCATGAGATCGTCACCTCCGGCGCGCCAAGTTTCATGTCGTCTAGCGAGGCGACAGTGAACTTGAAAGACTTTCGATCTGCAAGCTCGGCACGCAGCTTGGCGGGAAGTGGGACTGGCGAATTGGTATCAAGGACAGCAATTGCCCACAATCGCATGTGCTCCGAATCCTTACTTGGCGGCTCCCTTAGTACGGACAGCGCGATTTGCACGTAGTCCTTCTTAAGCCCTGCTTCCGCAAGAGACTTTTGAATGAAGTAGCCGACTACGGCAAGCACTACCGGCACCATTAGTGCCGACACGATCTGCGAGATGTCTTTCCATCGATCGATCAAAGCCGGAACAGAAGAGCTAGCCATCGGTTTGCCGCCTAACGTTGAAGCTGAGCCGCGAGCGGCGACCTGTCGACGCGAGTCGGCTCGAGCGACTGGCTAGGCCTCAGTTTCTGTATGAACCGGTGCATGTGCGGATCGGTACGGCCAAAAGGGACGTCAGAGAAACTGAACCAGGACACGCCATTGAATTCGTCCTCGTCGTACTTAAGCACCTGGCCGCGCTCCGCACGCACGACGTACCAAAGCGAAACGTCCGTGTGCCCCGCGGTAAGACCAACAGTTTCGGCCAATGTGATCATCAATGGCGGGCCGATCTCATGGGAAGCTTTGAACCTGAGCTCTTCAACCAACTCACGGGCGACCGTGTTGCGAGGATGTTCTCCAGGTTCAACGTGCCCGCCGGATGGCAACCAGAGTTGCGCGTTCTTGTGGTCCACAAGAAGAATGCTTTCACCGTCCACGACGGCGAAGTACGACACAAGGTGCTTGGGCGGAGTGGCGGGCTTAGCTAGGCGGCACAGTTCCACTCCGGATTCAACCCATGCCAGCGCGTCCGCACGGTGCTCCACCTCAAGTGCGTCGAGCGGAACGATGGCTTCAATCTCGGAATAAATCTGCTGGCGCATGAGGTCTAACTTGGCTGTATGCAGATCGTTAATGATCTTTGCCTAACATTTGAGCATGTGGCCTCGCCGCCTACAACGGGCATTTGGCCTGGCCTGCGTTGTCCATCAGCGATCGATGGCGCAAGCTGCACTCGACGCATCGCCTGGAGCGATGCGCAACCCGGTTTGGCTGCGCGGCTCGGCACCGCCAATGGAGCCTCGTACCTGCCATCAGCCCCGTCTCGATATAAGCTTCCCCGCATGACGGCGAAGACGCCACAAAAAAGCCCCGCCGGCTTGCGCGGGCGGGGCTTTGTGCGAGGCGCCAGGCCGGCGCTGGTTTACCAGAACTTGTAGTCCACCGTGAAGGTGTAGCTGCGGCCGCGCGGGTCGGCCACGCGGGGTTCCCAGGAGCTGCCGGCGCCGGTGTTGCCGTCGTAGGCCACCGAGAACGGCGGATCTTCGTTCAGCAGGTTCTTGATGCCGAAGCTGAGGCCCAGGTTCTTGATGCCGGTGTAGCTGATGCTGGCGTTGTGGGTCAGGTACTTGGCGACGTTGGGGCTCCATTGCGAGGGCGTCACGCTGCCGTTGGCCACGCCGGGCAGCACGGCGTCTTTGTAGCCGTTGCGCCAGAGTTGCTGCAGCATCGCGACCCAGGGGCCTTCGCTGTAGGTGAAGGTCAGGGCATGCTTCCAGCGCAGGCCCAGATCGCCCGAGCGGGTGAACACGCCGATCTCGCTGGCACCCATCGGTGCGCTGGCGATCAGGCGCGAGCGCTTGTCGAGCAGGTAGGTGCCTTCCAGCGAGACGCCCAGCATGCCGTCGCCGACGCGGGCCGCGCCGCGCACGGAGAGGTCCACGCCCTTGGTGATCGATTCACCGGCGTTGACCCAGCGATCGTCGATGGCAACCAGATTGCCGGAGGCGTCGCGCAGGAAGTTGGCCGGGAACAGGGCGGCGTTGTTGACGATGTCGGACAGCGCCAGGAACTGGATCGTGCCTTCCTTGCGGATCTGCCACCAGTCGGCGCTGGCGGTGATGTCGCGCGCCGGCGACCAGACGATGCCGGCCGTCCATTGGCGGCTCTTCTCGGGGCCCAGCTCGGGCTTGCCGCCGGTGAAGATGTCGGGCGTGATGGCTTCGCAGCCGGGCTTGGTGGGGTCGACCTTGAGGCCGGCGCACTTGGCCGGATCGACCAGGTCCTTGCCCGAGTAGGTCGAGATGGTGATGCCGTTGAACAGCTGGTTGAAGCTGGGCACGCGGAAGCCGCGGCTGGCCGAGGCGCGCATCACCAGCTGGTCCAGCGGCGCGTAGCGCAGCGAGACCTTGGGGTTGGTGGTACCGCCGAAGCCGGTGTAGTCGTCATGGCGCACCGCCATGGTCAGCTCCAGCTGCTTGGTGATGGGCACCAGCAGCTCGGCGAACTCGGCCTTGATGGTGCGCTTGACCGTGTCCAGCGTGTTGATGCTGTCGAAGGGGGCGTTGAAGATGGCGCCCTGCGTCGCCAGGTCGGTGGCGTTGCCGTTGAACTTGTACTTCTCCTGGCGGGCATCCAGGCCCACCGCGGCCATCACCTCGCCGGCCGGCAGCTTGAAGAGCGGGCCGCTGGCGGTGAAGTCGGCCTGGTTGAGGGTGAACTTGCCGCCGTACAGGGTCACGCCGTTGGCGCGCACCGCGTCCAGCGCGCTCATCGCGGCGGCGCTCTGGGTCAGGCTGAAGGGGTCCAGCGTGCCGTTGTTGATGAGCGCGGCAAAGGGCTTGCCGTAGAAGTAGCCGCTGCCCAGCAGCGAGGTGGTGTCGCTGGTGGCGGAGGAGAGACCGGTCTTGTAGTCCCAGCCGGCGAACAGCGGGCCGTCGGCGCCCACCAGGAAGCGCTGGGTCTTGGAGGTGGTCTCGATCTCGCGGCTGCCGCAGGGGATGCAGCGCCAGCGCATCGCCATCGGCAGGCCCTTGTTGGCGGCCAGGGTCGGGAAGGTGGCGACCAGGGCGTTGAAGACCTTGTCGTAGCTGGCGCCGGTGCTCGGGTAGGCGAGGTTGAAGAAGGGGCTGCTGGCCGAGGTGCTGCTGGTGATCTGGTTGGCCGAGAAGCTCTTGGCCGAGTCGACCTGGGCGCCGACGAACTCGGCGAACAGCTGGTGCTCGCCCAGGGCCAGCGTGCCATGGGCCACCAGATTGGTCGACTTGACCGGCTGCTGCAGCACGGCCGCACGGCCGGTGTCCCAGGCGCAACCCCATTTGGCGGAGGGGCTGGCCCACAGCTTCTCGTCGTAGGCGTCCATGCCGTCCACCGAGTTGCAGCCGGCCTGGCCGGGCAGGTCCAGGTAGTTGATGCCGTTCATGGCCACGGTGGTGCCGGGCTGGATCGGGCCGGTGCTGCGGCCGGTGGTGTTGAGGTTGTCGCGGCTCAGCGCGTTGTAGAGGCTGGAGATCGCGAACACGGTGGCGATCGGCGTGCCGCGCGTGTCCACCGAGAGGCCGCGGTTGGGCTGGAAGGTGTTGACGAAGTCGCGCTGGTCGCCGCGCAGCGCCTTGGAGTCGCTGTGCGCCAGCGCCACCAGCAGGTTGAACTTGTCGCGCTCGAGGTCGCCGAAGCCACCCACCAGCTTGACGCGGCCGATGTTGGCGCCGCCCGCCTCGGTGATGTCGGTGAAGGCCTGAGCCTCCAGGCCGTTGTAGTTCTTGCGCAGGATGAAGTTGATGACGCCGCCGATCGCGTCGGTGCCGTAGATGGCCGAGGCGCCATCCTTGAGGATTTCAACGCGCTCGACCGCCGCCATCGGGATCGAGTTCAGGTCGACGACGCCGCCGTTCAGGCCGTGCGCGGCGACGCGCCGGCCGTTCAGCAGCACCAGGGTGCTGGCCGAACCCTGGCCGCGCAGATTGGCGGCGGTGGCGCCGTTGTTGCCACGCGCCTGGCCGGCCACCACGTCGGCATTGCCGGCCAGGTTATCCAGGCCGTTGCCGTTGGCGCTCAGCACCGAGATCAGCTGTTCGGCCGAGACGATGCCCTGGCGCTCGAGCTCCTTGCGCGAGATCACCTGGATCGGCAGGGCGCCTTCGTCCTGGATGCGCTTGATGCTGGAGCCGGTGACCTCGACGCGCTCGACCTTCTGCACCGGGGCGGTGGACTGGGCGCTGGCGAGCAGCGGGGCGGCCAGACCCACGAGGGCGAGGCAATGGGTGAGCTTGGTCAACTTCATCAAGATGCTTCTCCTTAACGACTGAATGCGGGGCGCTGCGGGGCAGGGATGATAGGCAGGGTTGAGGGGCATGATCGAGTAGCCGGCGCCACTGGGCCATAGGGGCCGGCCGCATTTGTTGCTTTGCCCACAATGAATGCTTGTGCGAACCTCATAACCTGTGGGAATGCGGCCCCCGGGAACGCGCCCGCGCGGGCCGCTCGCTCAGGGCTTGAGCCGGCTGTGCCGGGCGGCCGGCGCCGCTAGAGTGGGGCCATGTCTTGCCTCCCCCCCATCCGGCGCCGCGGCGCTGTTGCCTTGCTGCTGGCCGCGCTCGCGCTGAGCGGCTGTGCCGGCCTGGTGCCCGCCAGCCACGAACTCCCCGCACCGGTGCGCTCGGCCCTGCAGCGCGCCGGCCTGCCCGAGCAGAGCCTGGGGGTGGTGGCCTTCCCGCTCGAGGCGCCGCGCCAGGGCCTGCGTTGGCGCGCCGACGCGGCGATGCAGACCGGCTCCACCATGAAGCTGGTGACGGCCATCGTGGCGCTGGACAAGCTGGGCCCGAACCAGCGCGGCCGCACCGAGCTGCTGGCCACGGCGGTGCCGCAGGATGGTGTGCTGCAGGGCCCGCTCTACCTGCGCGGCGGTGCCGATCCCGAGCTGGACTGGGCGGCGCTGTGGGGTCTGCTGCGCGAGTTGCGCGAGCAGGGCCTGCGCGAACTGCGCGGCGGCATCGTGGTGGACCGCACGCGCTTCCAGCCGGCGCGGCCCGAGCTGGGCCAGCCGGCCTTCGACGAGCAGCCCGAGTTCCCCTACAACGTGATCCCGGATGCCCTGCATCTGAACGGCAGCCTGCTGGACCTGGAGCTGCAGTCCGACGGCGAGCGCGTGCAGGCGCGCCTGAGCCCGGCCTGGCCGGGGCTGAGCGTCGACGCCACCGGCCTGACGCTGAACGAGCTGGCTTGCAGGGATTGGGAGGAGGGTTGGCAGATTCCCGTGGTCGAGGCCGGCCAGTTGCGCCTGCGCGGCAGCTTCCCGCGCCAATGCCGGCAGCGCCAGGCCCTCAATGTGTTCGATCGCCAGCTGCTGGCCGGTGCCGCGCTGCGCGCGCTGTGGCAGGAACTGGGCGGCACGCTGCAGGGCGAGGTCAGCGAGGGCGCCACGCCGGTAGAGGCGCGCGCGCTCGCCAGCCACCAGGGCCGGCCGCTGGGCGAGCTGCTGCGCGGCGTGATGAAGCGCTCGGACAATGCGCTGACGCGTTTGACCTTTCTCAATCTCGGCGCCGCGCACCCACGCGCCGCCAGCTTTGCCAGCACCCAGGAAGCCGCCGCCGACCAGGTGCGCCAGTGGCTTGCCGAGCATGGCGTGGCGGCGCCCGAGCTGGTGCTGGAGAACGGCTCGGGCCTCTCGCGCGCCGAGCGCATCAGCCCCGCCAGCCTGGCCGCCATGCTGGCCGCGGCCTGGCAGGGCCCTTATGCGCCCGAGCTGCTCAGCAGCCTGCCGCTGGCCGGGGTGGACGGCACCCTGGGCCGGCGCCTCAAGGGCACGCCGGCCGAGGCGCGCGCGCGCCTGAAGACCGGCACGCTGCGCAATGTGGTGGGCCTGGCCGGCTATGTGCACGACGGCCGCGGCCGCCCCTGGGTGATGGTGGCCCTGCTCAACCACGACGAGGCGCCCGCCAAGGGCCGGCCGGTGCTGGATGCGCTGGCGGCCTGGCTTGCGCAATATTGACGCGAGCGCCACCACGCCAGCCGCTATGCTGGCGCCATCGCAGGGCTTGAACGGGGGCGGGATGGCTGGAAGCTGGGCAGCAGCGTGCATGACGCTGGCGGTGGCGCTGGGCTTTGGCGCACCGGCGCTGGCCCAGCCGCCCGCCAAGCGTCTTTCCTTTGTCACCGAGCATTTCCCGCCCTACACCTATGCGGAGGCGGGCACGGCCGCCGGCCCGATGGTGGATGTGCTGCAGGCCGCCTGCGCGCGGCTGCGCTGGCAATGCACGGTGGAGGTGCTGCCCTGGCGGCGCGCGCTGGGCCTGGCCCAGAACGGCCTGGTGGATGGCATCTTCACGGTGGTGGACACGCCCGAGCGGCGCAGCTATTTCCATGTCAGCGTGCCGGTGCTGGGGGCGCGCTACACCTTGTTCACGCGTGCCGGCGACGACTTCGTGCTGCAAGGCGACCGCCAGGCCCTGGTGGGCCGCACCATCGGCGCCTATGGCCCCTCGGCCACGGTGCTGGCGCTGGACGAGCTGGTGGAGGGCCTGAAGGTCGAGACCGTCATCGAGCCCGACAACCGCACCGTGCTGCGCAAGCTCGCGGCCGGGCGCTACGGCCCGCGTGGCCTGGCGCTGGTGAACGAATACGTGGCCCTGCACCTGATGCGCGAAGACCAGCTCGGCGGCCTGCAGAGCGCCGGTGCGGTGAAGGAGTTCGACTACGCCTTCGGGCTGGTGCGCCAGCGCATCGGCGCGCGCGATTTCAAGGCCTTCAACGAGGCCCTCGTCGCGCTGTGCCACAGCGGCCGCAGCGCCGAGCTGGTGCGCCCCTATGCGCTGCCGGCCTCGGCCTGCGCGAAGGCCGCGCGCCGCTGAGGCCGCGGGCCGAGCCCGCTGTCGCCCGGCGGCCTAGCTGCGCCAGGGCAGGTCCAGCGCCTCGCCCTCGGGCAGGTGGGTGGCCACCGGCGTGGCCGCGAAGATGCCCAGCGTCTCCAGCGCCACCTCCCCCACATTGAAGAACTGGTGCAGCTCGCCCTTGGGCAGCACCAGCGTGCAGTTGGCGCCGAAGCGCTGCACGCGGCCGTTGCTGTGCAGCTCGCCGCTGCCGGCCAGGCACAGCACGACCTCGTCGCAATCGTGGCTGTGCGGCGGCGTGCCGGCGCCCGGCGCCATCGACTGGCGCCACACCGATAGCTGGCTCAGGCCTTCGGCCTCGCCGGCCCAGGTGGCGTGGGCGATGCCGGCCAGCGGGCTGGCCTCGGGTTGGATCTGTTGAATGACTTGCTGCATGTGGATGGCTCCAAAGATGCCCGGGCCTTGGCGCGGTGCCTGGGCGTTGACCGCTCTGAGGCCTGCAGTCTCGGCCTCGCGCGGCGATTCGAGAAGACCGCGAAGCGTCTTAACATTGCCGACATTTCGTCGGCAACGGCCGGGCGGGGAGAGACCATGCAGGGGCTGCAGCAGTTCATCGCATTCGCGCAGACGGCGCGCTACGGCGGCTTTGCGGCGGCCGCGCGCGCGCAGGGCGTGGCGCCCTCCACGCTGGCCAAGGCGGTGGCGCGCCTGGAGGCGGTGCTGGGCGTCAAGCTGTTCCATCGCACCACCCGCCAGGTCACGCTGACGCCCGATGGCGAGCGCCTCTTCGAGCGCTGCCAGCGCGTGCTGGACGAGGTGGAAAGCCTGCAGGCCGAGGCCTCGGGCACGCGCGGCACGCCCACCGGGGTGCTGCGCATCGACCTGCCGGTGTTCTACGGCAAGCGCTTCGTGATGCCGCTGCTGGCGCAGCTGCTGCAGCAGCACCCGGCCCTGCAGCTGGACCTGCGCCTCACCGATCTGCAGGTGGACCTGGTGCGCGAGGGCGTGGACCTGGCGGTGCGCATCGGCCAGCTGCGCGACAGCACGCTGGTGGCGCGCCGCGTCGATCAGCAGGGCCTGGTGCTGTGCGCCAGCGCGGCCTACCTGGCAAGGCGCGGCACGCCGCGCCGGGTGGACGATCTGCATGCCCACGATGCGGTGGTGTTCCGCGTGCCCTCGACGGGGCGCGACCGGCCCTGGCATTTCCGCCAGCGCGGCGTGGCGCTGGAGCACCTGCCGCGGGCGCATGTGCGTGTCAACGAGACCGAGGGCCTGCTGGAGGCGCTCAAGCTCGGCCTGGGCCTGTGCCAGGTGCCCGACCTGCTGGTGCAGGACGAGCTGGCGCGCGGCGAGCTGGTGGAGCTGCTGCCGGCCTGCCGCCCGCCCAGCATGCCCATCCACATCGTCTACCCGTCGAACCGGCTGCTGCCCTCGCGCGTGAGGGCGGCGATCGAGGCGCTGGAGGCCCTGCGCGGGCGCGGCTGAGGCGGGCGCCGCTCAGCGCACCGCCGGCGCTAGCAGGCCGATGCTGCCGGCATCGGCGTCGATCTCCACCGGTGCGCCCACCGGCAGGGTGAACTTGCGCTTGATGTGGCCGATCATGGCGCCGCGGTAGACGGGCACGTTGAGCGGCAGGAAGTAGTCGTCGAAGACCTCGTCCAGCGTCAGCGTGCCATAGCCGTCGCCGGGCTCGCACTTGGTGAACTTGCCCAGCACCACGCCGGCCAGCTGGTCGAGCGCGCCGGCCAGGCGCAGCGTCGAGAGCATGCGGTCGATGCGGTAGATGTATTCGTTGATGTCCTCGAGGAAAAGCACGGCGCCGCGCCAGTCGTGCCAGAAGCGCGAGCCCGCCAGCGAGCTCAGCACCGCCAGATTGCCGCCCAGCAGGCGCCCGCGGGCCTTGCCGCCGCGCAGGGTCTGGATGCGGTCCTGGGTCTGTACCAGGTTGTCGCCGCGCTCGCCCTGCGGGTTCCTCAGCAGCGGCAGCTCGCCGTCCTTTTGCATCACCATGGCCTTGAAATGCGCGACGCTGAACTCGTTCCATTCCGAGCCCGCCACCGGGCAGTGGAAGGTGACGAGGCCGGTCTGCTGGTGGATGGCGTTGACCAGGCAGGTGAGGTCGGAGAAGCCGCCGAAGAACTTGGGCTGGCGCCGGATCAGGCCGTAGTCGAGCTTGTCGACGATGCGGTTGCAGCCCGAGCCGCCGGTGAGCGCGATGATGCCGGCCACGCCCTCGTCGGCGAACATGGCGTTGATGTCGGCGGCGCGCTCGGCATCGCTGCCGCCGAACTGCCCGTAGCGGCCGCGCACATGCTGGCCCAGCTTGACCTTGAAGCCCAGCGCCTGCAGCGCCTCGACGGCCAGCTGCAGCGGCTCGCGCTCATAGGTGGCGTTGGCGGGGCTCACCAGGCCCAGGGTGTCGCCGGGGCTGAGGCGGCGCGCCAGCAGCGGCGTGGGTATCGGTCTCGCGTCGGCCTTGGCGCCGGCGAGCAGGGCGCCGCCAAGCGCCAGCGATTGGGTGAAGCTACGTCGGGCGATTGTCGGCATACTCATGTCCATCTGGGCGTACCTGGAAGGGGCGGGCGTGCAGCTGCTGCGAATGGTGCTGTTGTCGGGCTTGATGCTGTTCGGCGTGGCCGCCACCGCGGCCTGCCCGGAGCGCATCCGCGTCGTCTTCACCGACTCCAGTTATGAACCGCTGATCGCCGGCCGGGACAGCCATTTCGCCGAGCCGCCCGGCTTGTTGGTGAGCTGGACCAGGCAGGCACTGCAGCGCATGGGCTGCCTTGAGCGGGCCGAACTGCTGCGCCAGCCGCAGGTGCGCACGCGCCGGTTGATCACCGAGAAACCGGCGCGCGTCGATCTGGTCGTTGGCGTGTTCGAGGGCTCGCCGTTCTCGCCCTTGGTCGAGTTCCCGCCCATCGATCACCGGCCCGAGCGCGATCTGAGTGTCGGCGAGCTCGATATCGCGCTCTACGCGCGCCGCGACAGCGACCCCGCATGGGACGGGCGGACGCTGCGGCTGGGGCCCGGGCAGACCGTGGGTGCCTTGCGCGATACGGTGTTCGGCGCCATCGCGGAGGCGCACGGCTGGCCCACCACCGATGCGCTGACGACCGAAAACGCGCTGCAGATGCTGCTGGCACGGCGCACCAGTTACCTGCTGACCTATGCCGGCTTTGCGGATGCACGCATGCGGGCGGATGGACAACTGGCCGCGCAGCTGGTGAAGCTGGCGCCACCGGTGGACCGGCGGCGTCTTTATGCGGTGGCCTCGCACGATTTCGTGCGCGCTGAGCCCGCCTTCGTGAAACGCTTCTGGGTCGAGATGTGTCTGCAGGGCAATGCGCTGCGCGATGCGCCGCTCAAGTGCCTGCCCCCGCCCGCAACTTGAAGAGCGCTGCATCACAGCACGCGTGGCAGTTCGCGCCGCACCAGCACGCGATCGCCGAAGTCGAAATGCCACCACTCGGTGGCAATGCCGTGGAAGCCGGCCTGGCGCATGGCCGCGCGCAGCCAGCCGCGCTCGCTCAGCTGGGCGGCGCTGAGCAGGCCGCGCGCCAGATGCTCGGCCTCGTACTCGGGGTGCGAGATCGGCGCCATCTCGTCGAAGCCCGAGCCCATGTCGACCTCGCGGCCCTGCAGGTCCAGCAGCGTGACGTCCACCGCCATGCCGAAGGAGTGGATCGAGCCACGCTCGGGGTGGGCCAGGTAGAGGGCCAGCGGCGTGCCGGCCAGCTCGGCATAGAGCGCCTCCTGCACGCGCTGCGGGCGCAGCGCATCCAGCACGCGCAGGCGGTAGCCGGGGCGCTGCCGGGCCAGCCAATGCGCGGCACTGGCGAGCGCCGCGGCCGCTTCACGCCGCAGATAGGCGCAGTCCAGGCCGCCGTAGACGTCGCGGCCGACGAAGTTGTCGGGGCTGGCGTAGCGCAGGTCAACGTCCACGCCCTCCAGGCTCAGCAGGGCGCGGAAGTCGGGGTGGCCGGCAATGTCTTCGCAGGCAATCATCAGGCTTCGCCCACCGAGCCCAGGTGCTCGCGCGCCGCCTGGCCCAGGAAGCCGACCAGCTTGCGCGCCGGCTGGGCCAGCGGCGCATTGGCGGCGGTGAGCAGGTAGAGCTGCACGGGGATGCGCGGCAGCAGCGGCCGCACGCGCACGCGGGCGCGGTCGGCCGAGGCGGCGGTGAAGGGGTCCACCACCGTCATGCCCACGCCAGCCTCCACCAGTGCGCGCGCCAGCTGGTAGGTCTGCACGGTGATGCGGCTGGCGATCTCCAGGCCCTGAGCCTCGAAGGCGCTCATCACCACGCTGCCCAGCGGATCGTCCTCGGCCATCGCGATCAGCTCGCTGCGGATCTGCTCGATCGGCAGCGGCCCTTCGCCGGCGGCCTCGGGGCTGCCCAGCGGGCACAGCGCCATCATCGGCCCGGCGGCCAGCACCTCGGCCTTGATGCCGGGGTGGCGCGGGTCTTGCAGCGAGAGCGCCAGGTCGGCCTCGCCCAGCAGCAGGGCGTTGACGATCTCGCGCGTGTGGTTGGTGGCGAGGATGCAGCGGCTGGCCGGAAAGGCCTTGGCCCAATGCGTCATCGCCGCCGGGATCACCGAGGCACCCAGGGTCGGGGTGGCGACCAGCTTGACCTGCTCGGAAATGCCCGAGCGCAGATTGGCCGCCAGGCGCCTGATCGTCACCAGGTCGCGGTTCAGCTTGTCGATCTCGACGAACAGGCGCTGCGCCTCGGGGGTGGGGTAGAGCTTGCCCTTGAGGCGGTCGAACAGCGGCATGCCCAGCTGCAGTTCGGCATGCTGCAGCACCTTGGTCACCGCCGGCTGCGAGATGTGCAGCAGCTGGGCCGCACCGCTGATGGTGCCGGCCTGCATGATGGCGTGGAAGACCTCGATATGCCGGAGTCTCATTTCCTGTAGACGTTCTCGAAATCGACGCTGCCGTTGGGCGCCATGATGAAGCCCTGCACATCCTTGCGCACCGGGATGTAGACGGTGGAATGCGCCATCGTGATCCAGGGCCGCTCGCGCTTGAAGATCTCCTGCGCCTGCTCGTACATGGCGATGCGCTTCTTGGGGTCAGGTGTTGCGCGCGCGTCGTTGATGAGTTTTTCGAACTCGGGGTTGCAGAACTTCACGCCGCTCTGGTTGGCGGCGCAGCTCAGGTTGGGGGTGAGGAAGTCGTCGGCATCGCCGTTGTCGCCCGACCAGCCGCTCATATAGACATGGTGCTCGCCCTGGTTGGCGCGCTTCAGGTACTCGCCCCACTCATAGGTCTTGATGTGGGCCTTGACGCCGATCTTGGCCCAGTCCTGCTGGATCAGCTGCGCCATCAGCTGGCCGTTGGGGTTGGTGGGGCGCGTCACCGGCAGGGCCCAGAGGTCGATCTCGAAGCCGTTCGGAAAACCCGCCTTGGCCAGCAGCAGCTTGGCGCGCTCGGGGCTGTATTCGTTCTTGAGCTTCTTGTTGTAGCCGGGAATGGCGGGCGGGAAGGCGCTGACTGCCTGCATCGCGTCGCCGCGCGGGAACAGGGCCTTGAAGATGGCGTCGCGGTCCACCGCGATGTCCAGCGCCTCGCGCACCTCGCGCTTGTCGACCGGCGGCTTCTTCAGATTGAAGCTCAGGTAGGAGATGTTGAGCGCCTGGATCTTCAGCAGCTGCACATCGGGCTTGCCGTCCAGCGAGCTCACGTCCACATCGCGCAGCGGCGCGGTGACCTGGCATTCGCCCGCCAGCAGCTTCTGCACCCGCACATTGGGCTCGCGGCTGATGCTGAACACCAGGGCGGTGGTCTTCTGCTTCTCGCCCCAGTAGTCGGGGTTGGGCTCCATGCGCACCACATCGTCCTTGGCATAGGACTTGAACTTGTAGGGCCCGGTGCCCACCGGCTGGTTGTTGATCTGGTTGGCGCGCCCGTCCTTCAGGAGCTGGGCGCCGTACTCGGCCGAGTGGATGCCGGCAAACGCCATCGCCAGATAGGTCTGGAAGATCACATTGGGCTGCTTCAGGCGGAAGCGCACCGTGTAATCGTCGACGCGGTCGATGCCCTCGATGAGCTTGGCCAGGCCGAGGTTCTGCGGATAGACGAAGTTGGCCGGAAAGGCCTGGTTGAAGGGGTGCTTGGGGTCGATGAAGCGCCCGAAGGTGAACAGCACGTCGTCGGCATTGAATTGCCGCGTGGGCGTGAAGTAAGGCGTCTTGTGGAAGTTCACACCGCGCCGCAGCGTGAAGGTGAAGGTCTTGGCGTCCGGCGCGATCGTCCAGGCGGTGGCCAGCTGCGGCTCCAACTCGGTGCCGCCGCGCTTGAAGCCCAGCAGGCCCTGGAACATCTGGCTGTTGACGTTGTTGGTGCTGGCCGAGTCCCACAGCCCGGGGTCGAAGCCCTCGGGGCTGGCATCGGCACAGTAGACCAGGGGCTTGGCCGCCACACCGAAGCTGAGGAGCAGGCCAAGGGCCAGGGCGAGCGGGCTGGAAGTGGGCGTCATGAGGGGAGCGGCAACAAGGTGGTGGCCATTGTTGGGAGCCCCCACCCGGAACAACAAGTGACAAGTCCGGCGCTGACTATAACCTTGGCTTATGGCGCGCCTTGGCGAGCTGCCCGCACAGATAGGTCCAGACGCACTGGGCCGCCGCATAGCTGGTGAGCTCGGCATGGTCGTAGGGCGGTGCCACTTCCACGCAGTCCATGCCCACGAAGTTCAGCGGTGCCAGCTCCTCGAGGATGCTGAAGACCTGGTTCGTCGTCATGCCGCCGGGCTCGGGCGTGCCGGTGCCGGGCGCGAAGGCGGGGTCCAGGCAGTCGATGTCCAGGCTCAGGTAGAGGGGCGGGTGGTCCAGCGCGGCCATGCGCTCTTCCACCTGCTGCAGCACCGGGCTGAGCTGGATCGGGCTTTCCAGGCCGCGCAGGGTGCGGGCGTCGAAGATCAGCCCGCCCTGTTCCTTCACATACTCGCGCGCCTCGCGCAGGCCGGCCGAGCGTATGCCGATCTGCACAAAGCCCTCCTTCAGCACCAGGCCCTCCTGGATCGCCTCGTAGACCCAGGTGCCATGGCCGCTGGGCTCGCCGAAATGGTCTTCCCAGGTGTCGCAATGGGCATCGAAATGGATCACCGCCAGCGGCCGGCCGTAATGGGCCTTGTAGGCGCGCAGCAGCGGCAGGGTGATGGAATGGTCGCCGCCCAGCCAAGCCATGTGCTGCCTGGCGATCATCGGGGTGATCAGCGGCAGCATCGCCGCGCGCATGGCCTCCAGGCTGGTGTTGGGCAGGGGCAGATCGCCCAGGTCGCTGCAATGCCCCTCGGGGCTGGTGTCGAACAGCGGGTGCGTGCCGTCGCACAGCATGTGGCTGGCTTCGCGGATGGCGCGCGGGCCGAAACGCGCGCCGGGGCGGTTGGTCACGCAGCCGTCCCAGGCGATGCCCGCGATGGCGTAGGGTGTGGGGGAGGGCTGCCGGGCATCGCCCTGGGGCAATTTCATGAAGGCGGTGTTGCTGAGGAAGGCGAAGCTGTTGCTCATCAAACTATCCTTTGGGCATGGGCAGTGCCGCCGACAGGGCCTGCAGCAGGGGCTCCTCCCACCTGTCGAAGGCCGAGTAGCGGCCGGGGTGTGTGTCGGGATCATCGGGCAGACCGTTGATCACGTACATCATGCCCCAGCGCTGGGCTGGGTTGAAGAAGAAGCCGGCCCGCAGGCCGTACGCGTCACCCACGTGACCCCAGGCCTGCAGGCCGCCCGAACGGCGCAGCCGATCCCCGTAGCCCGGGCCGCTGCGGTCAATGAAGTGCTGCAGTCCCAGGCCCCAGGCCTGGAACAGGCCGCCGAAGTCGTCGCCGTTGGCCAAGCTGGGCGCATGGCGCCAATGCTCGTTGAGCATGGTGGCCACCGTGGCAGGCTGCAGCAAGACCTGGCCCTCGAAGCGGCCCTGGTCAAGCAGCAGTTGCAGCACGCGCGCCAGGCCTGGCAGGCTGATGCGCAGCCCGCCCTGCGGGGCAAACAGCGTGCCGTTGCTGCCGGGCTGATACTGGCCCAGCTCTGCGGGCGGCGCAGCTGGGCCCGCGGCCGCGTCGTCGGCCTGCGGCAGCCATTGCACGCCACGCCGCCGACACAGGCTGGCGAGCCGGCGCTGCGCCTCGGCGGGCAGGCTGGCGGCGTTGAAGCCACCGACGATGCCCAGCGGCGCCAGCAGCAATTCGTCCATCAGGAGATCGAAGCGCTGGCCGCTCACGGCCTCCATCACCGTGGCGATGAGGCCGAAGGCCAGATTGCAGTACGAGAAGAAGCGACCGGGCGCCTGCGGTAACCAGGCCGTCGGGTCGCGCAAGCTGCGGCGCAGCGCCTGGCCATCGGCAAAGCGGGTGCCGAGGGCGTCGCTGAGCCCGCTGCGGTGGCTGAGCAGCAGGCGCAGGGTGATGGGCTGCCCCGGGTGGGCAGGGTGGCGTGGCCGGAAGTCCAGGTACTGGCCCACATCGGTGTCCAGCGCCAGCTGGCCGCGCTCCACCATGCGCATCACCGCCACGGCCACCACCAGCTTGGAGACGGATGCAATTCGGTAGAGCGTGTGCTCGCTGACCGCCTGCGCCGGCGCCAGGCGGGCCCGGCCGGCCTGGGCCTGCTGCACGATCTCGCCGTCCCGCATGAGCAGCCCCGCGGCGCTGAGCAGGGGCTGCCTGGGGTCTTGCACCAAGGCCCGCACCGCATCGCCCAGCGATGCCGTGCCGGCTGCGCGGGCGCCGTGGCCGAGCAGCGGTGCCGCCAGCATGCCGCCCAGCAGGATGCGCCGCCGCGTCAGGTCTGCCGCAGCCAGCTGCCGGCTCATTTGAAGCTGTAGCTCAGGTTCAAGCCCACCGTGCGCGGCTGGGTGGTGATGAGGCGCCGGCCCAGCTGCGTGTCGCCCACGGCCTGGTAGGAGGTGATCGCGCGCACATCACGCAGGTTTTGCACCCACAGGCTCAAGTCCCAGTGATCCCAGCTCAGACCGAGATTGGCATTGAGCAGGGTGTAGGCCGCATAGGCATGCGGGGCCGCTTGCTTGGGGTCGTCCTGGCGCGAGGAGAGCACGGCGCCCACCCGCCGCGCGTTCAGGCCGGCGCTGAACTCCATGCCGTTTTCCAGCTCCCGGCTGTAGCGCAGCCCCGCGGTGTGCTTCCAGGCGGGCGCGCCGCCCAGCGCACCGCCGGCCGACCAGGTGGTGCAGCCGCTGCCGTCCACGTAGGCGCACAGGGTCTTGGTCTGGTCCCACTCGGCCTTGGTATAGGCGCTGTTCAGGCTGAACTGCCAGTGTTCGTTGAGCAGGTAGCGCGCGGCGAACTCGATGCCCTGCGTGTGCGCATCCGGGCCGTTGGCCGTGCCGTTGATCGGGAAACCGATGCCGAAGTTGGGGCTGTCGGGATTGTGGTCTTCCAGGCTTTGCGAGAAGTCGGTCTGCGTGTTCTTCCACTTGATGCGGTAGACATCGGCCTGCAGCTGCAGGCGACGCTCCAGCGCAAAGCCCTTCACGCCGAGCTCGAAGTTGGTGGTGGTGTCGGGCAGGTAGTTCTGGACCTGCGGGTTCACGGCCTTGACGGTGCCGGCAAAGCTGTCCACATCGTCGCGGAAGCCGTTGCTGCCGCCGCGGCGGAAGCCTTGCGAGAGCGTGGCGTAGCCCAGCATGTCGTCGCTGAGCTGGTAGGCGCTGTTGAGCTTGAAATAGGCCTTGCCCTTGCCGCTGTCGGTGAATTCGCCGCCGCGGCTGGTGGAGCCGATGTAGTCGCGCACCAGGGGCGTGGCGCGGTCCTCGTAGTTGAAGACGCGAGCCCCTGCGGTGAGGGTCCAGCGCTCGGTGGGCTTGAAGCTCAACTCGCCATAGGCGGCGGTTTCGCGGTAGCGGCTCTGCATGTCTTCGGCATAGCCCTCGTCCACACGGCCGCCCACGGCGGCGCGCGTCCAGGTGAGCGCGGGGTACCAGCTCTGCAGCACCGGGAAGCCCACGGCATCCAGGCCCGGCAGCCATTCGGAGAAGCGCAGGTTCTTGTCCTGGCCGTTGCGGTACAGGCCCAGCAACCAGTTCCAGGGGCCACTGCCGTTGGACACCAGGCGCAGCTCATGGCTGTGGCCGCGGTAGCGGTTGTCGAAGCTCATGAAGGCGCTGCGCTTGCTGTCGCCCAGGCCCAGGCCGGTGATCCAGCCGTAGTAGCTGTTGCCATTGGCCGCGTAATCACCCTGGCCGACGCGCGCATCGCTGAAGCGCGAGCTGCTGGCGTGCAGGCGCGCGAAGCCGAGGTTCCAGTCCAGGTCCAGGCTGTCGAGCTTGAAGTCGCGGTCGGCGTACTCCGGGTAGCGCGAGATCAGGGTGTGGTCGTTCACCACGAAAGGGGTGTCCCAGGTGGATTCGTAGTTCGCGCCCGGGTTCTGCGCCTGCGCCACCTTCACCGGCAGGGTGTTGGCGCCATTGCTGCCATGCGCCAGCATCGATTGCTCCGCATGGGCCAGCAGCAGCTCCAGGTCGGCGGTGGGCTTGAACAGCAGGGAGACCCGGCCACCCTTGACACGCTGCCAGTCGTCGCGTGGGTACAGCAGGGTGCCGGCGTCCGGGCGGCCATCCCAGGCCAGTTTGGGGTCGGTGATCCAGGGTCGGTTGGCCAGGCGGTCGGTGTAGCCCTTCTCGTCCAGCCTGGCCAGCGAGACGCGCAGGGCCAGCTGCTCGCTCAACGGCGCGTTCAGCATCAGGTCGGTGTCGTTGCTCAAGGCCCCGTGGCGCGTCTGGTAGAAGGAGGTGTTGAGCCTGGCGTCGAAGCCGCGCGTGTCGGGCTTGTTGGTGATGTAGCGGATGGTGCCGCCCAGGCTGCCGGCGCCGTAGAGTGTGCCCTGCGGGCCCAGCAGGGTTTCGACGCGAGACACGTCCTTGATGCGGTAGCCCATATGCGGCAGCGGCGTGTCGTCCAGGTAGTAGGCCACCGTGGTGCGGATGAACTGTTCCAGGTTGTTGGCGTTGACGTTGGAGACGTTCAGGCCCCGCACCGAGACCGAATCGGCAAAGCGTGCGCTGTTGCCGGGGGCGTTGATGGAGACGTTCTCGGCGATCAGCTTCTTGGCGTCGCTGATGTTCGCCTCGCGCAGCTGCTCCTGCGTGAGCGCGCTGACGTTGTAGGGCACCTTGTGCGCAGCCTGGTTGCGCTTGCTCGAGGTGATCACCACGGTCTCGAGCTTGTCGGTGGGCTTCTTGCTGCCCGGGCTCAGGATCGGCAAGGCTTCGTCACTCGCGTCAGCTGACTGAAGCTGCGCGTGGGCCGGCGCCAGCAGGCCCAGCGTCAGCAATGCCACTGCGTGCGCCACCGGGGTGGCGGAGATCTTTGTTGCGCTCATCGTCAAGTACTCCTCGCTTGGGGATGGCGCGACTGTCACGGCTGTGCAGTGCCGCGGCGATTGAGATTTCTGCGCGCCCCCATGCCACGCGGTTATGCCGTTGCCGCGCTCTCCTGGGAGAACAGCATGCCCAAGGCTGATGTCCTATTTGGAAACCTGTGGTTTCCAAATAGGATTTGCCATGGCGAATGCACTGAATCCCCTGGAAGTCCTGCTGGAGTTGCATATGAGCGGCAGCCTGGCACTCACGGCCAGCCGCATGGGCAAGACGCCCTCGGCGGTGTCCAAGCTGATACGTGCCCTGGAAGTGCAGGCCGGTCATACGCTGGTGGAACACGCCGCGCGACCGCTCAAGCTCACCGAAGCGGGGCGCGTCTACGCTGAGGCGGCGCGGCTGGTGCGCAACCAGCTGCGGGAGACCGAGGACCGAATCGCCAGCCTGAGCAAGCAACCGGGCGGCAGCCTGCGTATCACCAGCTCCATGCTGTTTGGCCACACGGTGCTGGCCGACTACGTGGTGGAGTTCAGGCGCGCCCATCCCCAGCTGCGTGTGGAGGTGGTGTTGAGCGACGCCTATGTGGATCTGGCGCGGGACGACCTGGACCTTGCCATCCGCCACGGCCAGCGTGCCAGCGGGGACATGATTGCGCGCGCCATCGGCCGCAACAGCGTGCGCCTGTGTGGCACGCCGGGCTATTTCAAGCGCCACGGGCGACCGCAGCGACCGGAGGATCTGTTCACGCATGAATGCCTGAACTTTCGCGCCGACACGCTGGACTCGCGCTGGCGCTTTCACAGCGCCGGCGGCGAAAGCGTGTTCGCCACGCCGATGGCGCGGCTGAGCTCCAACAGCGACGACTTTCTGCTCGCCAGCATGCGCGCCGGTGATGGGCTGCTGCCCTGCTTTGAGTGGGCCGTGGGCAAGGAGCTGCGCGCGGGACGCCTGCAGTCCTGTCTGGACGACTGGCGCTTCGAAAGCGATGCCTTTGGCGAACCCGAGCTGTGGGCCGTCTATCCGCGCGGCCAGCGCGGCAAGGCCAAGGTCAGGCAGTTCGTCGACGGATTGATCGAATGGCTGGCTGCGTTGCAGGGATAGGGCGGCGCCGCGGCAGGCCGCGTTGACCCTGGCTTGACCTTGCGCAAACCGTCTTGAGCCGTTGGAATAGACCGACACCACGCCGGCCGCCCCGGTGCTAACTTGCGCGCACTTTGCAATCCTGCTGGAGGTGCCCCATGCCCAAGACCCTGATCGAACCCTTCCGCATCAAGAGCGTCGAGCCCATTCGCATGACCACGCGCAGCGAGCGCGAGGCGCTGCTGGTCGCGGCCAAGCTGAATGTCTTCAAGCTGCCCGCCGAGGACGTGCTGATCGACTGGCTCACCGACTCGGGCACCGGCGCGATGTCCTCGCGCCAATGGGGCGCCATCATGGAGGGCGACGAGAGCTATGCCGGCGCGCGCAGCTTCTACCGCCTGCAGGCGGTGATCCAGCAGATCACCGGCATGCAGCATTTCGTGCCCACCCACCAGGGCCGCGCCGCCGAGAAGGTGCTGTTCACCGCGGTGTGCAAGCGCGGCGAGCTGGTGCCCAACAACTGCCACTTCGACACCACCCGCGCCAACCTCGAATACCTGGGCGTGGAGGCGCGCGATCTGGTGATTGCCGAGGGCCTGCAGCCGGCCCTGATCCATCCCTTCAAGGGCAATATCGACCTGGCGCGCGTCGAGGCGCTGCTCCAGGCCGAGGGCGATCGCATCCCCTTCGGCATGATCACGGTGACCAACAACACCGGCGGCGGCCAGCCCGTCTCGATGGCGAATATCCGCGCCTATGCCCAGCTGCTCAAGGCGCATGGCAAGCCCTTCATCATGGACGTGTGCCGCTTTGCCGAGAACGCCATGTTCATCAAGATGCGCGAGCCGGGCTATGCCGAGACCTCGATCCGCGACATCGTCAAGGAGATGTTCTCCTACGCCGATGGCTGCACCATGAGCGCGAAGAAGGACGGCATGGTGAATATCGGCGGCTTCATCGTGCTGCGCGACGAGGCCTGGATGGACGCGGTGCGCAACGGCCTGATCATGAGCGAGGGCTTCCCCACCTATGGCGGCCTGGCGGGCCGGGACCTGGAGGCGCTGGCCGTGGGCCTGGAGGAGGGCATGCAGGAGGACTATCTGCGCTACCGCCTGCGCACTGCCGAATACCTGGGCGAGCGCCTGGAGGCGGCCGGCGTGGGCTTCGTCCGGCCGACCGGCGGCCATGCGGTCTATATCGATGCGCGCACCGTGCTGCCCGACATGCCGGTCGAGCATTACCCGGCCTGGGCGCTGTGCAATGCGCTCTATCTGGAGGGCGGCATCCGCGGCGTGGAGATCGGCTCGGTGATGTTCGGCAAGCGCCTGGACGACGGCAGCGAGACCTATCACAGCATGGAGCTGCTGCGCCTGGCCTTCCCGCGCCGCATGTACACCCAATCGCATTTCGACTATGCGGCCGAGGTGATTGCCGAGGTCAAGCAGAAGGCCGCCAGCATCCGCGGCGTGCGCATCGTCAAGCAGCCCAAGTTCCTGCGCCACTTCACCTGCGAATGTGAGTGGGTCTGAGTCAGGACCGAGGGCAAGACCTGCGTCTTGCCCGACGCCTGACGAAGGCCCGGCCGCATGCCGGCGGCAGGGCTGAGGCGCCCCCCAAGGGCAAGACCTGCTGACATCTTGCGGGATGCCCGACGCCTGACGAAGGCCCTGCCGCATGCAGGCGGCAGGGCTGAGTCTGCCCTCCTAGAATGCCGCGTCGCCCTTGCCGCCGCGCCAGCCAGCATGCCATCGCACCCAGAGCCGATCATCAGCACCAACGCCTTTTGCTCAGGCCAATTTGCGCCGCACGGCGAATTTCGCATCCAGTGCCTGGAGGGTCTGCTGTGCTACGAGGCGATCGGCCCCTTCAATCTGGAGGCGGTGCGCGCGCTGGGGCCGGCGCGCCGCCAGGCCTTTGAGCGCTGGGCGTCGGCGCCCGGGGCCAGGCCCGCGGTGCTGGTGCATTGGCAGCACAGTGCGCTGATGTCGCCCGAGGCCTTCGCGGCCTACCACGCCGGCCTGAGTGCCACCGTGCAGTCGCTGGCCATGCCCCCGGTCGTGGCCTGGGTGGCCGAGCCCGAGCTCGAGGGCATGGATTTCATGGTGGAGCGCTTTGCCAAGGTCTTCGCCGACAGCCGCATCGAGTTTCGGCTGTTCACGGACTGGCGCGAGGCCGAGCGCTGGTTGCGTGCGCGCCTGGCGGAAGCCGACAAGCGCTGAGCCAGGGCTCAGACCAGATGGCAGGCCACCTGTCGGCCATCCACCTCGCGCAGCTCGGGTTCCTCCACCGCGCAGCGCGCCTGCGCGAGCGGGCAGCGCTTGTGGAAGGCGCAGCCGCTGGGCGGGTTCAGCGGGCTTGGCAGTTCACCCTGGATCTTGATGCGCAGCCGGCGGTCCTGCGCGCGCAGCGCCGGCGTGGCGCTCATCAGCGCCTGCGTGTAGGGGTGCAGCGGGCGCGCGAAGATGCGCGCCTTGTCGCCGTACTCGACGGCGCGGCCCAGGTACATCACCAGCAGGTCCTTGGCCACATGCTCGACCACGCTGAGGTTGTGGGAGATGAACACATAGCCGGTGCCGAACTCGTCCTGCAGATCCATGAAGAGATTGAGGATCTGTGCCTGGATCGAGACGTCCAGCGCCGAGACCGGCTCGTCGGCCACCACCACGCGCGGGTTCAGCATCATGGCGCGCGCGATCGCGATGCGCTGACGCTGGCCGCCCGAGAACATATGCGGATAGCGGCGCAGGTGCTCGGGCCGCAGCCCGACCTTGTGCACCAGCGCCTCGACGCGTTCGAGGCGCTCGGCCTGGCTCAGGCGGGTGTTGATGACGAGGGGCTCGGCCAGTGTGGCGGCGATGCTCTTGCGCGGGTTCAGCGAGGCAAAGGGGTTCTGGAACACCATCTGCACGCGCTGGCGCAGGCGTTTTAGCGTGGCCGCGTCGGCGCGCGCCGCGTCCTGGCCCTCGATCAGCAGGGAGCCGCTGGTGGGCGGCTCGATCAGGGTGAGCTGGCGCGCCAGCGTGGACTTGCCACAGCCCGACTCGCCCACCACCGCCAGGGTCTCGCCGGCCTTCAGGCCGAAGCTCAGGCCGTTGAGCGCCTTCACCGTGGCCTTGGGCGCGAACCAGCCACGGCTGACGCGGTAATGGCGCGCCAGGCCCTGGGCTTGCAGCAGCAGCGGCTCAGACATGGGCGTGCTCCCTGGCGGCGCCGACCGGATGGATGCAGCGCACGCCGTCGACCAGGGCGGGCCTGGCGGCCTCGCAGGCGGGCGTGACGTAGCGGCAGCGCGGCGCCAGCAGGCAGCCGCGCGGGCGGTCGTGCGCGCCCGGCACGATGCCGGGCAGGGCGCTGAGGCGGCGCTGGCCCGCGCTGTGCTCGGGGATCGCGGCCAGCAGGGCCTCGGTATAGGGGTGGCGCGGCGCGTCGAAGAGGGCGGGCACTGGCCCGGTCTCGACCACCTGGCCGGCGTACATCACCGCCACGCGCTGCGCCATCTCGGCCACCACCGCGAGGTCATGCGTGATCATCACCAGCGCCATGCCCTGCTCGCGCTGCAGCTTCAGCAGCAGATCCATGATCTGGGCCTGGATGGTGACGTCCAGCGCGGTGGTGGGCTCGTCGGCGATCAACAGCTTGGGGCCGCAGGCGATTGCCATCGCGATCATGACGCGCTGGTTCATGCCGCCCGAGAGTTCGTGCGGATAGGCCTTCAATCGGCTGCGCGCGGCCGGGATCTCCACCTGCTCCAGCAGCTCGAGCGCACGCGCGCGCGCCGCGCCGCCGCGCAGGCCCAGGTGCGCCTTCAGCACCTCCTCGATCTGGTAGCCCACCGTGTAGCTGGGATTCAGGCTGGTGAGGGCGTCCTGGAAGATCATCGCCATGTCGCGGCCGACGATGGCGCGGCGCTGGGCCGCGCTGATGCCCTGCAGCGAGCGGCCCTGGAACTCCAGCGCGCCGGCGCTGACGCGGCCCGGTGCGCCGATCAGGCCCATCAGCGCCATCATGCTGACCGATTTGCCCGAGCCCGATTCGCCCACGATGCCCAGCACCTCGCCGGGCGCGAGCGTGAAGTCCACGCCATCCACCGCGGCAAAGCTGCCGAACTCGACCCGCAGGTCTTCTATGCGTAACAGCGACATCAGCCGGCTCGTTTCAGTTTGGGGTCCAGCGCATCGCGCAGGCCGTCGCCCATCAGGTTGATGGCCAGCACCGAGACCAGGATGGTCAGGCCCGGCAGCGTCACGACCCAGGGGGCGCGCTCGATGTAGTCGCGCGCGGCCGAGAGCATGCTGCCCCATTCGGGCGTGGGCGCCTGCACGCCCAGGCCCAGAAAGCCCAGGCCGGCGGTCTCCAGGATGGCGGCCGAGAAGCTCAGCGTGGCGTTGACGATCAGCGGCGCCATGCAGTTGGGCAGCACCGCCGAGAACATCAGGCGCAGCGTGCCGGCGCCGGCCACGCGGCTGGCGGTGACGTACTCCTTGCCGATCTCGGCCAGCGCGGCCGCGCGCGTCAGGCGCGTGTAGCCGGGCAGCGCGCCGATCGCGATCGCGATCACCGTGTTGACAAGACCTGGCCCCAGCACGGTGATGACGCAGATCGCCAGCAGCAGCCCCGGCAGGGCCAGCATGATGTCCATCACCCGCATGATGGCGGGCGACACGGCGCGCTGGTAGAACGCCGCCGTGAGGCCCAGCAGCACGCCGGGCAGCATGGATATCAGCACCGAGGCCAGGCCAATGCCCAGCGAGACGCGGCCGCCATGCAGCAGGCGCGAGAGCAGGTCGCGGCCCAGCTCGTCGGTGCCGAGCAGGAAGCGCCAGCTGCCGCCCTCTGCCCATACCGGCGGCGTGAGCATGTGCTCGCGGTATTGCTCGATCGGGCTGTGCGGCGCGATCCAGGGCGAGAGCAGGGCGCTGGCGGCGATCAGCAGGAACACGGCCAGCGCCAGCAGCGCACCGCGGTTGGCGGCAAAGCCGCCCCAGAACTCGGCCAGCGGCGAAGGGTAGGCCGGCGCTTCGATCACTTGGCTCATGACTTGGAACGGATGCGCGGGTTCACCACGCCGTAGAGAACATCCACCAGCAGGTTGACGGCGATGAAGGTGCAGGCCGAGATCAGGATGCCGGCCTGCACCACCGGGTAGTCGCGCCGGCCGATCGAGTCGATCAGCCATTTGCCGATGCCCGGCCAGGAGAAGATGGTTTCGGTCAGCACCGCGCCGGCCAGCAGGCTACCGGTCTGCATGCCCACCACGGTGAGCACCGGGATCAGCGCGTTGCGCAGCGCGTGCACCAGCACGATGCGGGCGGGCTTCAGCCCCTTGGCCTGGGCGGTGCGGATGTAGTCCTCGCGCAGCACCTCCAGCATGCTGGAGCGCGTCATGCGCGCCACCACCGCCATGGTGGAGGTGCCCAGCACCAGGGCCGGCAGCAGCAGGTGCAGGCAGGCCGATTTGAAGGCGCCCGCCTCGCCGCTGAGCCAGGCGTCCACCAGCATGAAGCCGCTCACGCGGGCGACGTCATACTCGATGCTGATGCGGCCCGAGACCGGGGTCCAGCCCAGGCCCACCGAGAAATACATGATGAGGATCAGCCCCCACCAGAACACCGGCATCGAATAGCCCACCGTGGCCACGCCCATCACGCCCTGGTCCAGCAGCGAGCCGCGCCGCAGGCTGGCCGCCATGCCCAGCAGCAGGCCCAGGCTGAGCGCCAGCAGCAGGGCGGTCAGCGCCAGCTCCACGGTGGCGGGGAACAGTGCCGCGAACTCGGCAGAGACCGGCGCACGGCTCACCAGCGACTGGCCCAGATCACCGTGCAGCAGCTTGCCCACGTAGTCGAGGTATTGCACGTGCAGGGGCTGGTCCAGCCCCATGCGGCGCACCAGCTCGGCATGCGCCTCGGGGTCGAGCCGGCGCTCGCCCATCATCACCTCGATCGGGTCGCCCGGCACCAGCCGTATCAGACCGAAGGCGACGATGGTGATGCCCAGCAGGGTGGGCAGCAGGGTGGCGAGCTTGTGCAGCAGGAACTTGAACATCACCAGCGTGAGGTGTAGGGCTTCTGGGCGGCGGGGCCGCGGGGGTCAGTGCTTGATAACTTCATGCCTTCCGGCAGGTTCACCACCTCCAGCAGGGCCGCGGTTTCGGCGTCGGGCTCGCCATCGTACTTGGCGGGGCGGTATTTCATCTGGAAGGCGGCGATCACATTGCGCGTCATGGCGTCGAGCTCGCCATGGCGCGGCACGCCGAAGCCGTGGCGCGCCAGCTGGTCCTGGAACCAGGCCACGTCCGGCAGCGCGGCCTGGTAGCCGGGCAGCCTGGCGGCCACCAGCTCGGCATCGGGCCAGGCGATCAGGCCGGCGTCGGCGAACTGCTTCCAGGGAAACATCGGGCCGGGGTCCTGCTTGGTCTGGGGCTGGATATCGCTGTGGCCGAGGATGCGCTCGGGGCGGATCTGGTGGCGCAGCACGATGTCCTTGCTGAGCGCCAGCACCGCGTCGATCTGCTTTTGCGAGAAGGGCACATAGCTGACCGTGCCGTCCGCCGCCACCTGGCGGCCCGGGTTGACGATCTCGATGCCGATCGAGCTGGGGTTGAGATTGGCATGGCCGCGCCAGTAGCTGGGGCCGGCATGCCAGGCGCGCTGGCTTTCCTCCACCAGGCGGTAGGTGACGACCGGATCGTCGCGCACCAGGTAATGGCTGGAGACCTTGCCGCCGGTGGTGAGGGTCTTGAGCGCGCTCTCGAAATTGCCCACCGTGTAGTGCAGCACCAGGAAGAGCACGCGGCTGTCCTGGTTCTCCGAGCGGTAGCTGGTATCGATGCGCGGGCCGCTGGCGCAGGCGCTCAGCAGCAGGGCGGTGAGGGCGCAGGTGGTGAGTCGCAGGTTCATGGCTTCGGTCGGTCAAGCAGCGCGAGGCGGGCGGCGGTGTGATGGGCTTGCAGCTGCTGCACGCGCAACTCTAGGTCAGCCGGCAGGGCCTCGCGCAGGCCGGCGGCAATCGATTCGTGCAGCAGCAGGGCGCGGCCGGCGGCCACCACCGGGCGCGGGCCATGGCGGCGCAGCAGGGCCAGGGCCAGGCGCGCCAGTTCGTGGCCGGCGCGGCGCAGCAGCGCGCGCGCGCGTGCGTCGTGCTCGGCGGCGGCGGCCACGGCCAGCGCCAGGCGGCCCACCGCACCGCGGTCGGCGCCGTAGACGAAGGCGCGCGTGCTGGCCCAGTCGCTGCCACCGATGGCGGCATAGAGCGCCTGCGCCAGCGGCCAGCCCTGGGTGCTGCCGGGCTGCTCATCCTCCTGGCGCCAGATCGCGGCCAGGGCCTCGCGGGCGATCCAGTAGCCGCCGCCCTCGTCGCCCAGGATGGGGCCGCGGCCGCCGGCGCGCTCGAAGCGGCCTTGCTGGTCGATGAAGGCGGCGATGGCGCCGGTGCCGGCATAGACCAGATAGCCCTCGCCGGGGGCGGCAAAGGCGCTGCGGTAGGCGATCTCCATATCGCTGCCGCAGTGCATCTGGCGCGGCGCCAGGCCCAGCGCCTGCGCGAGCAGGTCCTTGAGCTGCTGGGCCACCGGCCCCTGCGGTTCGGCCAGGCCGGTGATGCCGGCCACCAGGCGGCTGGGGCGGCCATGCAGCAGCACTGCGGCGGCCAGCTGGTGCAGGGTCTGGGTCAGCGCCATGCGGCCGGCGGCCTGCGCCAGCTGGGTGGCGCTGATGCCGGCCACCTGGCCCTCAGCCAGCAGCGCACCGTCGGGCCCGGCCAGGGCCCAGCGCGTGTGCGTGCCACCGGCGTCCAGGCCGAGGCCAAGGTCGCTGGGGGCGGGCGGTGAGCTGGGGGCGGCGCTGAACATGGGCAGGCCGAGCTTACGTGGCCGCGCGCCCGGGTGACCAATGTCAATGGCGCTGCCGGGCATAACCTCGGCGCATGTTCGGGATCTCCCGGGATGTCCCGCACGCAGGGGGCAGGCGGCGCGCGGTTCAGTTTCGGTTCATCTTGCGCGCCCATGCTGGCGCCGCTGTTGCCTACAGGAGTGCCGCACCATGATGAAGCCATGTCCGTCCCTGCGTCCCCTGGTCCTGAGCCTGGGTTTGTTGAGCCCCTTGTGGGCGGCTGCCAGCGTGTTCGGCACGCTGGGCAATTTCGACGTCGTGAACGACACCGGTCAGACCGCCCATGGCTTCGAGATCGAGCTCGAAGGCCTGCATCTGGGTGACATCACCGACACCTTTGGCGGCGCCGGGCGCGGCTTCCCCACCACGGTGGAGCGCTATGGCGCCCCCGAAGTCACCGAGTACAACGTCGGCGGCGTGTTCGGCGTGCGCGTCACCTACAAGGCCAGCTTTGCCGCCGGCGTGTGGAACGTGGGCACGCCCAGCGGCGTGTTCAGCACCCCGGGCGAGAGTTGCTGGACCGGTGGCGGCATCGGCTATGGCCCCAGCACGCCCTGCGACCATTTCGGTGTCGGCACGGTGGGCAATGCCAGCCAGACGCGCTACAGCTGGCTGGTGGAAAGCAGCCCCGGCTCGGGCGTGCTGAGCCCGGTGACGGCGGCGCTGCCGGCGCCCGCCTGGCAGGTGACGCCCTCGCCCAACCCGGCCCAGCCGCCGGTGGTGGTGGCGCGCATCCAGGCGCCGGCGCCGCCGGAAACGCCCGAGCCGCAGTTCGGCGAGCCGGTCTGGGTGAAGGTCTACACCACCGAGTTCGAGGAGAAGATCAGCCTCGAGGAGCTGATGGGCGGCGACCCCAAGATCAAGCTGGCCAAGAGCGAGACCGAGATCGAATGGCAGTTGCTGCAGACCGACCCCGGCAACCCGAACGCGGGCCAGCTGGAAAACGGCGGCCTGGCGGCGGTGGGCGAGAAGTCCGAGTCGGTGGTGCGGCGCTACGAGTTCTACCACTACATCGGCGCCTTCGACCCCGAGAACCACGAGGCCAAGCCGCTGCTGGGCGACTCTCATGCCGACCCCAGCGAGGTGGGTGAATTCATCGGCGCGCAGAACGTCGCCATCAACCTGAACGGCAATATCGCCGCGGTGCCCGAGCCCTCCACCTGGCTGATGCTGGGTCTGGGCATGGCGGGCCTGGTCTGGCGCCGCCGCGACTTGATTCAACGCAACTGAGCGCGCACGCTGCCTGCTGCGCGCCGGCTGCCCGGCGCGATGATGAGCGCATGCAAGTGCTGCTCGTCGAGGATGACATCGATCTGGGCCAGGCGGTTTGCGAGCATCTCGAGGCGGCCGGCCTGCGGGTGCATTGGTGCAAGCTGCTGGCGCAGGCGGCCGCGCTGCCGCCGCCCGAGCTGGCCCTGCTGGACCTGCAGCTGCCGGACGGTGACGGGCTCACCCTGCTGCGCCGCTGGCGCGCCCAGGGCCTGCGTCTGCCCGTGCTGGTGCTGACGGCGCGCGAGCGCATCTCCGAGCGCGTGCAGGGTCTGCGCGCCGGCGCCGACGACTACCTCACCAAGCCCTTCGACCTGGACGAGTTGCTGGCCCGCATCGAGGCCTTGTGGCGGCGCGCCCAGCCGCCCGGCCTGTCGGCGCTGGGCGATCTGGAACTCGATCTGCGCCAGCATTGCGCGCGCCGTGGCGGGCGCGCGCTGGAGCTCACCGCGATGGAATGGGCCCTGCTGAAATGCCTGGCCGCCGCGCCCGGCCGCATCGTCGAGCGCGACCGGCTGGAGACGGCGCTGGCGCCGCTCAGCCATGCCGACAGCAGCAGCAACTCGCTGGAGGTGATCGTCAGCCGCTTGCGCAAGAAGCTGGGGCCGACGCGCATCAGCACCCACCGCGGCCTGGGCTATCGCTTTGAGGCCTGACCCCGCCACCGCCGGCTGGAGCCTGGAGCGGCGCCTGCGCCGGCGCATGCTGCTGGCCCTGCTGCTGGCCTGGCTGCTCGGCAGCGGCGTGGCCCTGCTGGCGGTGCAGGAGGAAACCGACGAGGTGCTGGACAGCGCCCTGATCGAGACCGGCCAGCATCTGCTGGGCCTGGGCGACGCGGTGCTGGGCAGCGTGGCCCTGCAGGGCGCGCCGGCGGGCTTTGCCGCGCACGAGGAATTCGTCGTCTACCAGGTGCTGGATGCGCAGGGCCGCCTGCGCTGGCGCTCGCACCGCGCGCCCGAGGCGCAGCTGGCGCCGGCGGTGCGGCCGGGCTTGCTGAACCATGGCGCCTGGCGCGTGGCGGTGCTGGACTCGCGCGCCAGCGCCTACCGCGTGCTGGTGGCCGAGCCGTTGGCGCACCGTGCCGAGGTGCTGTGGGAGGCCGCGCTGGCGATGCTGCTGCCGCTGCTGGCCCTGCTGCCGCTGAGCTGGCTGATCCTGCACCTGCTGCTGCGCGCCAGCTTCCGCAGCCTGACGCCGGTGCAGCAGGCGCTGCGCGGCGATGCCCAGGCCGCCCTGCCGCTGCAGGGCATGCCGCAGGAATGGCTGCCGCTGCTGCAGGAGGTGAATGCGATGCGGGCACGCCAGCAGATGATGGTGGAGGCCGAGCGCGCCTTCGCCGGCCAGATGGCGCATGAGTTGCGCACCCCGCTGGCGGCGGCGCGCGCCCAGGTGCAGCGCCTGCTGCAGGTGCTGGGCCCGGCGGCGCCGCCGGCGCAGGCCGAGCGCGCCGGCGCGGTGCTCAAGCAGCTGGACCGCGTCAGCGCGCTGGCCGCGCGCCTGCTGGAGCTGGCACGGGTGGATGCCGGCCTGGCGCTGCGCCGCGAGCCGGTGGACCTCAAGCTGCTGGCGCGCCTGGTGCTGGACGAGTTCGAGCATGGCGGCCAGCGCCCGCCGCAGCTGCATCTGTGCGAGGCCCCGGCCCTGGTGCTGGGCGATATGGACGCGCTGGGCATCGCGCTGCGCAACCTGGTGCACAACGCGCGCCTGCATGGCGGCGCGGAGGCGAACGTCGAGCTGCTGGTGGAGCCGGCGCGCCTGTGCGTACGCGACGACGGGCCGGGCCTGGATGCCGGCCGGCTGGCGCAGCTCAGGCAAGACCTGACCCTGGGCCAGGGGCCGCAGGCGCGGCTGGGGCTGGCCCTGGTGCACAAGATCGCCGAGCAGTCGGGGGCGCTGCTGCGGATGCGCTCGCCCTGCGCGGGCGGGCGCGGCTTCGAGGCCAGCATCGAGTGGGCGCGGCTATGAAAGAAAAAGGGCTCCCGAAGGAGCCCTGTGTGCCACGCAAGCGCGCGGGTTCTGGTTAGAACTCGTACTTCGCGGTGACCTGCACGGCCCACTGCGATTCGCCCTTGTTCTGGCGCGTCTCGTAGTCGTCCAGGCCGGTCACGCCGTAGACGTACTTGCCGCCCTGCATGCCGGCGAAGTTGACGAAGCCGCGGCGGTTGCCGCCGTTGCCGCCACCCAGGGTGAAGGGGATCTCGTCGATGCGGCCCCAGCTCTTGTTGAGCATGTTGCCGATGTTGAGGAAGTCCATCGTGATCACGCCCTTGTGGCCAGCGAACAGGCCCGGCACTTCCTGGCTCAGGCGCAGGTCGAAGGTGTTGGCGAACTTGGACTTGGCGCTGTTGCGTCCGATCACGCTGCCGCGTGCGGCATCGAGGTCGGGGTTGGCAGCCACGATTTCCCAGAAGCGTGCTTCGGCGGCGGCGGCGTTGTTCAGGCCGCTGTTGGGCGCGCCGCGGAAGATCACCTCACCCGAGCCCGGTGCCTTCGGGATGTACATCAGGTCGTTGCCGTTGATGCCGTCGCCGTTCATGTCGTTCTTGAAGGTCCAGCTGTAGGGCTTGCCCGAACGACCTTCGTACACCAGGCCGACCGTGGTCTTGTACTGGCTGATGAAGGCCTTGGACCAGTTCACGGCACCGCTGAAGCGGTTCTGGATCAGGTAGGACGACTTGGAGGCCACGTCCTCGTTCGGGTTGAACACGGCGCGGTTGGCGTAGTTCGAGAACGAGGTGGAGGAGGTCAGCGGGCTGACTTCCTTGGCGGTGGTGTAGGTGTAGGCCGTCGACCAGTTCCAGCCGGTGTTGTTCTGGCCCAGCGACAGGGTCAATGCCTGGCCGCCACCCTTGCTGGTGCGCTCGGCCACGATCACATTGCCCCAGGCGGTGTCGCGGTTGGCTCGGTTGGAACCGCCGCAGCCGCTGATGAAGGCCGGGCCGCCGTTCCAGCACTTCGTGCCGTCCAGACCGGCGGCGTTGTAGTACAGCTCGCGGCCATCCGGGCCCGTACCCGTGGGCGTGCCCAGGTTCAGGTTGCGGTAGTTGATGCCGTCCTTGGTCTTGGTCAGCACCACTTCGGCACCGGCCACCAGGCTGTAGGGCAGCTCGGCGTCGAAGGCCAGGTTCATCTTCCAGACCGAGGGCTGGCGCAGACCGGGGTCCAGGAAGTCGATGTTGGCGGCCGGGGGCACGCCGGTGATCGAGGTCGGGTTGTTGGCGTCAGCGTTGAACAGCAGGCTGGCCGGGCACAGCGGGTTGGTGGTGTTGCAGTTCAGGTTGGCCGTGGCCATACCGGTGTTGGAGAAGGGGTTGGACAGCCAGACATTGGCGGCCGCGCCCTGGAACAGACCGAAGCCACCGCGCAGCTGCTGCTTTTCCTTGGCCTTGGCGTTCAGCGTGTAGTTGAAGCCGAAGCGCGGCTGGAACAGGCTGGCGCCGTCCATGGTCTTGCTGTTGTCGTAGCCAAACTTGGTCTTGGCAGCCTGGTTGAACAGCGGTGCGTCGGGGATGTCGACCTGGTCGACGCGCGCGCCCACGGTCAGGTTCAGCTTGTCGTTGACGGTCCAGGTGTCCTGCACGAACAGGCCGATGTTGTTCAGCTTCCACAGCGCCACGCCGTCTTCCAGCGTCTTGCCGGTCAGCGGCAGCTGCACCACATAGGTGGAGGGCTTGCCGGCCTGGAACAGGGCCACCGGGTCCGCGCCGCGGAAGGTGTAGGTGCCCTTGGTGTTCTGCAGGAAGGCGTTGTAGGTGTCGTTGCTGCTGTAGTCGGCGCCGAACTTGATCTCGTGGTCGTCCTTCACCCAGTTGCCGGCGAAATAGGCGTCCTTGGTGTCGGTGCGCAGGATGTTGAAGTGGCGGCTGTTCTCGGTACCGAAGAACAGCGAGCGGTCGCCGCTGGCGGTGCCCGCGGGCGCGGCGCCGGTCCAGGTCAGCTGGATCTGCGGCAGGTTGGCAGCGTTTTCAGGCACGCTGTCGTACTTGCGGCTGGAGACCTTGACTTCGGTGGAGAAGTTGTCGGTCCAGTCGGAGAACCACTGGCCCACCACCGTCTCGATGCTCTTCTTCTGGCTCCACCAGTAGGAGTTCAGCGACAGCGAGGTCGAGCTGAAGCCGGCGAAGGTCGGGTCGCCCTGCTCGGTCTTCGCATAGCGCAGGTTGGCGCGCTGCTTGTCGGTGATGTTCCAGTCCAGCTTGAGCAGGTAGTCCTTGACCTTCAGCTCGACGCCGGCGGGGATCTCCGTGCTGCCCACGTCGATGCCCCATTTGTCCTTGGCGACCTTGATGGCGGCGTCGATCTGGGCGGGCGTGATGCCCACATTGGTCAGGGCGCTGCCCACCGGGCCGAAGCTGGGGGTCGCGCGGGTGCTCTTGAGCTCTTCGTAGTTGGCGAAGAAGAACAGCTTGTCCTTGATGATCGGGCCACCCAGGGTGAAGCCCTTGGTGTCTTCCTTGAAGGTCGCGGGCTGGAAGTAGCCCTGGGTGCCGCGGTTGTAGCGCTGGCCGGCCATGCTGTCGTCGCGGTAGACGTAATAGACGCTGCCCTTGTACTCATTGGTACCGGACTTGGTCACCGCGTTGATGTTGGCGCCCGTGTAGCCCTTCTGGGTCACGTCGTAGTTGGAGAGGTTGACCTGCACCGCCTGGATCGCGTCGATCGAGATCGGCTGCTTGGCGGTGGGCAGGTTGTTGGCCTCCAGGCCGAAGGTGTCGTTGGTGGAGACACCGTCGATGGTGATCGAGTTGAAGCGGGTGTTCTGGCCCATGGCCGAGATCTCGCCGCGCTCCTTGTCGGTCTGCGCCAGGCGGGGGTCCAGGCGCGCATAGTCCTGCAGATTGCGCTGGATCGAAGCGTAGGCGTCGAGCTCCTTGCGGCCCAGGCTGGTGCCGGCGCCTTGCGAAGCGCTGTCGAACTTGCTCGCCACGGCGCTGCCGGTCACCACCACCTGGCTCAGCACATTGCCGCCCAGGGTGAGGTCGAGGTTCAGCGATTCGGCCAGGGCGAGGTAGATGCCATCGCGGCTTTCCTTCTCGCTGCCCTTGCTGGCGGTCACCGTGTAGGGGCCGCCCACGCGCAGGCCGCGCACGCTGTAGCGGCCCTCGCCGTCCGTGGTGATGTTGTTCACCGAGCCCGACTCACGGTGCACGATGCTCACCGTGGCGCCCGCCACCGGCTTGCCATCGGCGCCGATGATGCGGCCAGCCACGGCGGAGGTGGTGTTCTGCGCGAACGCGGGGGCTGCCGCGACGATGGCAACGGCCACGCTGAGTGCCGTCCTCGAAAATCCAGACCAATCTTTGCTGCTCATCCTGCATGCTCCATGTTGAGAATTCAGTGACCGAATCCTGGCGCGCCGAAACACCTTGAAGCCGGTTCGCAAACGTTTGACGTTGCAGTTTTCCGGCAAAAAAATGGCCCCAGGGGGTCTTCAAAGGGTTTTCGGCAGGCCGGACAAGCGCGCCAACTCGCACTCATCCCACTTCTATCCAAGTGAAAAGCCTACCAGCGGGGCCTTTCCACTTCAATCCGCGCGTTCCCAGGATTGCCAGGTCCTGGGCCGGCCCCGCGCCATGCCTGGCGGCGCAAAAGCGGTGCGGATTCGGTCGTCCACGGGGTGCAGTCTGGGGCCTGGATATTGAGCTTTTGTGACCTTGTCACAGAGTGTGTCCTGTGGCCCACATCGGCCGGGCGGCGGCGGCTGCGCCGGCCATGAGCCGGCCCCAGGCTGGTGCACGCATGGGCAGCGGCGCCGGGTTTTGGCGCCCTGCGAGGGCGAACTGTGACGTGCATGTTTTTTGCCGGCCGTTGCTCAAAGTCCACAAGCTGGGTGCGAATTCCCCGGCGACGCTGCGGCATGATGCTGTGAGACCTGCCTGCCCAGGCGGGGCAGTTCCGACCGGGGGACGCATGGCGCGCGCATCCAAGAAACCAGCGGGCGAGGAAAGAAAAGCCATCAATCTGGCGCTGCAGGGCGGCGGCTCGCATGGCGCGTTCACCTGGGGCGTGCTGGATGCCCTGCTGGCCAACGGCCGTCTGCGCATCGAGGCCATCAGCGCCACCAGCGCCGGCAGCCTGAACGCGGTGGCCCTGGCCGACGGCCTGCGGCGCGGCGGGCCCGAGGGTGCGCGGCAGGCGCTCGCCGGGCTCTGGCAGGCGGTGGCCGCGGCCGGCCGGCTGACGCCCTGGCAAGCCCCCTGGCTGGAAGCCTTCATGCAGGGCTGGCAACGGGCGCTGCCGCCCGAGTTCTCGCCGCAGCACTGGTGGGCGGGCAGCCTGCTGCAGGCCTTCTCGCCCTACCAGCTCAACCCGCTCAACATCAACCCGCTGCGCCAACTGCTGCAGCAATGCGTGGATCTCGACGCGCTGCGCCGGGCGCTGCCGCTGAAGCTGTTCCTCAGCGCCACCAATGTCGAGACCGGCAAGATCCGCGTCTTCAGCGGCAGCGAGATCACGGCCGATGCGGTGCTGGCCAGCGCCTGCCTGCCCAGCCTGTTCCAGGCGGTGGAAATCGACGGCGAGTATTTCTGGGACGGCGGCTTCATGGGCAACCCGGCGATCTTCCCGCTCATCTACGAGGACGTCAGCGCCGACGTGCTGATCGTGCATGTGAACCCGCTGGTGCGCCGGGGCGTGCCGCGCACGGCGGCCGAGATCGCCAACCGCGTCAACGAGATCAGCTTCAACTCCTCGCTGATGCGCGAAATGCGCGCCATCGCCTTTGTCACCAGCCTGATCGACCGCGGCAAACTGGCGCCCGCCGACGCGCGCCGCATGCGCATCCACTCGATACGCTGCGACGAGCTGATGGCGGCCCAGGCGGCCAGCAGCAAGCTGGATATTGGCTGGGCCTATTTGTGCGAGTTGCGCGATGCCGGCCGCGCCCAGGCCGAGGCCTGGCTGGCGGCGCATGTCGAGCAGGTCGGCAAGGCCTCCACGGTCGACATCCGCGCCGAGTTCCTCTAGAGGGTCCTTAAGGCCTGGGAGCCAGCCAGGGCATCACCGGTGGCAGGGCCGGCTCGGCATAGGGCCCGGCCAGCAGGGCATCGGCCAGGCCGCGCCGGTTCTGCGCCAGCGCCACCATGCTGAAATGGGCATGGCCCGAGCCGGGCGCGCGTGCGCGCGTGAGCGCGATCTGCCCCAGGATCTCGTCCACCGGCCAGCTGTCGGCCTTGTCGGTGATGCGGCTGGTGAACAGGCCCGGGTAGATATGCCGGCCCAGCGGGTTCTGACCATGCCAGTAGTCCAGCAGCACCTCGAAAGCCTGGGCGGTCTGCGCGCGCGACCAGTAGAGCTGCGGCGCCAGATAGTCCAGCCAGCCCTCGCGCAGCCAGCGCTCCACGTCGGCGTAGAGCTTGTCGTACTGCGAGAAGCCGGCAATGCCGGCCGGGCGCAGATCGGGGCGCGGCAGGCCGAAGGGGCTGATGCCCAGCTTGACCCATGGTTTTCCGGCTTCGCGCGCCAGCTGGTAGAGCTGCTGCACCAGGCGGTCGACGTTGTCGCGGCGCCAGTCGGCGCGGCTCAGGCCGCTGGCCTGGCCGTGGCGCTGCCAGCTCGGCTCGTCGGGGAAATCGAGCTCCTGCTTGTTGCCGTCCTGCACCGGGTAGGGATAGAAGTAATCGTCGATGTGGATGCCATCGACGTCGTAGCGCTGCAGCACATCGCGCACCACCGCCAGCGTGTGCGCGGCGGCCGCGGGCTCGCCGGGGTCGATCCAGAGCTGGTCGCCATAGCGCTTGACCCAGTCCGGCCGGGTCTGGCTCAGATGGCTGGCCGCGGCCGCCGAGCGCGCCTGGCTCTGGCGCGCGCGGTAGGGATTGAACCAGGCATGCAGCTCGAGCCCGCGCGCATGGGCCTCGCTCACCCAGGTGGCCAGGGGGTCGTAAAAGGGCTCAGGGGCCTGGCCCTGTGTGCCGCTCAGGTATTCGCTCCAGGGCTCCAGCGCCGAGGGGTAGAGCGCGTCGGCGCTGGTGCGCACCTGCAGGATGATGGTGTTGAGCCCGAGCGCCGCGGCGCGGTCCAGCAGGGCGTGAATCTCGACAATTTGCTCGGCGCTGCTCAAGGCCTTGCGGCTGGGCCAGTCGATATTCGCCACCGTGGCCACCCAGGCGGCGCGGAACTCGCGCGTCGGCGATTTGGCCGGCGGGGCCGGCGGGGCCGGCGGGGCGGGCGGCTCGGCCGGCGGGATGGGCAGGGGCGCGCAGCCGGCCAAGCCCATCATCGCCACGGCCGTCAGGGCCTTACGTCGTTGCATGCAATCTCAAACCTTCACAAACCACCGCCTGCGCCACATGACCCAGGCCACCAGGTACATGCTGGCACAGAAAGCCAGGGCAAACAGCAGCGAGGCATTGCGCGGTGCCAGCTCCAGGGCCTGGATGGGCGCGTACAGCAGGGCCTTGAGCGTGCGCTGGCTGCCGTCCGGCTGCGCCAGCTTGACGAAGCCCAGCAGCTTGGCCACCAGGCCCGAGAGCGCGAAGATGAACAGCGCGTTCATGCCGAACACCTGCAACGGCCTGGCCCAGCGCGCCAGGCGCGCGCGCAGCAACGGCAGGGGCATGGCGTCCAGCAGCCAGTAGAAGCTGCCAAACAGCAGGCAGGCCCAGCCCGTCATCGCCACCGTGTAGGAAGGTGTCCAGAGATTCTTGTTGATGGGCATCAGCCAGGCGTCGAGCAGCTGGCCCAGCCACAGGCAGGCAAGACCTGACACCATGAACCACATGGCCTTCTCGACCGGCGCGCGCCGCGCCATCAGCCAGTGGCCGGCCAGCAGGCCGGCGATCTGGCTGGCCAGGGCCGGCAGGGTGGAGAGCAGGCCTTCCGGGTCCCAGTGCTTGCTCTTCGCCCACAGATGGCCATCCATCAGCGCGCGGTCCAGCCAGGCGCCGGTGTCTTCGCCGGGTTGCAGCGAGCCGACATGCCACACGCCCTGGGCGTCCGGCACCGGCACCCACAGCATCAGCAGGCTGTAGAGCCCCAGCAGGGCCAGGGCCGCGGCCAGCTGCTGGCGCCAGCCCAGCAACAGCGCCAGCGGCGCGGCCAGCAGGGTGCACAGGCCCAGGCGCTGCAGCACACCGGGCCAGCGCAGGGTCTCGGGATGGAAGGCCGGGATGAGGTTGAGCGCCAGCCCGATCGCGATGATGACGAGGCCGCGCCGCCAGGTCTGCAGCAGCAGGGCCTGCCGGACGGCGCCCGCCGCGGCACGGCGGCCCAGGCTGATGTGCATGGCCACGCCGCTGATGAAGACGAAGAAGGGAAAGATCCAGTCGGTGAAGGTCCAGCCATGCCACTCGGCATGCGCCAGCGGGCCGTACAGATGCGCCCAGTCGCCCGGGTTGTTGACCAGCAGCATGGCGGCGATGGTGAAGCCGCGGAAGGCGTCCAGGCTGGCCAGGCGCTGCTCGTCGTGCCTCACGCGTCGGCCTCCTTCTTGCCGAAGCCCTCGGGCACCTTGAGCAGTGCCGTCATCGCGAACGAGGGCAGGGTGGCCAGCAGCACCCAGGCAAAAAACCAGGGGTAGCCGATCTGCGCCTGCAGCCAGCCGCTCCACATGCCCGGCAGCATCATGCCCAGGGCCATGAAGCCGGTGCAGATGGCGTAATGCGCGGTCTTGTGCGGCCCCTCGGCCACCAGAATCATCACCATCAGATAGGCGGTGAAGCCCAGGCCGTAGCCGAACTGCTCCAGCGCCAGCGCTGCGCTCACCAGCCACAGGCTGCCGGGATGCATGAGCGCCATCAGCAGGAACACCAGGTTGGGCACATGCATGCTGAGGATGAGCGGCCAGAGCGCGCGCTTCAGGCCCACGCGCGAGATGATCCAGCCGCCCAGCAGGCCGCCCAGGGTCAGCGCCGTCAGGCCCACCGTGCCATAGGCGATGCCGACCTCCTTGGTACTGAGGCCCAGCCCGCCCTGCGCCGGTGCGTCCAGCAGAAAGGGCGTGGCCAGCTTCAACAGCTGCGCCTCCGGGAAGCGGTAGAGCAGCAGATAGCCCAGGATCACCCCGATGGCGGGCTTGCGGAAATAGGCCTTGAAGACGGCGAAGAACTCGCGTACCGGCCGGCCGGTACGCGCGGCGGGGCGATCCGCCGCCGGGCGCGGCAGCAGCGCGAGATGGTAGAGCGCCAGCAGCACGAAGGCCGCGGCCAGCAGCATGAAGACCTGGCTCCAGGCCGTGGCCATGCTGCCGCTGCGCTCCTGCAGCACGCCCGCCAGATAGACCAGGCCGCCCTGGCCGGCGATATTGGCGATGCGGTAGAAGGTCGAGCGCACGCCCACGAAGGCGGCCTGCTGGTGTTGTTGCAGCGCCAGCAGGTAGAAGCCGTCGGCGGCGATGTCGTGCGAGGCCGAGGCAAAGGCCATCAGCCAGAACACCGCCAGGCTGAGCTGGAACCAGGCCGGCAGCGGCAGTACCAGGGCCACGCCGGCCAGCGCCGCACCGACCAGGAACTGCAGCGCCCAGATCCAGCGCCGCTTGCTGCCCAGCAACTCGATCAGGGGCGACCACAGCGGCTTGATCACCCAGGGCAGGTAGAGCCAGCTGGTGGTGAGCGCGATCTCGGTGTTGCTTAGCCCCAAGTTCTTGTACATCACCACCGAGAGCGTCATCACCACCACATAGGGGATGCCTTGCAGCAGGTAGAGGCTGGGGATCCAGGCCCAGGGGCTGCGTGGCGCCGCCATCATCAGCGCAGCGCCCGGCGCACGCTGCCGTCGGCGGCCTGCAGCGCGGCGCGCGCCTGCGCCGGCGTGCAGCCACGCCGCAGCGCCACGATGGCCAGCTTCACCGAATGCTCGCAGGCCCGCAGCATGTCCTCGGCGCGGGTCTCGTCGGCGCCGCTGGCGCGCATGGTCAGGTCCAGGGCGCGGCGCAGCAGCTTGGCATTGGTGGCCTTCAGGTCCACCATCAGATTGCCGTAGACCTTGCCCAGCTGCACCATCAGCGCGCTGGAGAAGGTGTTGAGCGCGATCTTCTGCGCGCTGCCCGCCTTCAGCCGCGTGCTGCCCGAGATCACCTCGGGCCCGGTGTCCAGCACGATGCCGATCTCGGCAAGACCTGACACCGGCGCGCCCGGGTTGTTGGCAAAGCCCAGGGTCAGCGCCCCGGCGGCGCGCGCCGCCTGCAGGGCGCCCAGCACATAGGGCGTGGCGCCGGAGGCGGCGAGCAGCAGCACGACGTCGTTCGGCGTGAGCTGCAAAGACAGCACGTCGACGCCGCCCTGGGCGGCGTCGTCCTCGGCCCCCTCCACCGCCTCGAACATGGCGCCGGGCCCGCCCGCCAGCAGGGCCAGCGCGCGCTCATGCGGCCAGGAGAAGGTGGGGTAGAGCTCGACGCTGTCCAGCACGCCGAGCCGGCCGGAGGTGCCGGCGCCCACATAGATGAGCCGGCCGCCGGCGCGGATGCGGGGCAGGGCGGCCTGCACCGCCGCCGCCAGCTGCGGTGCAGCGGCGCGCACCGCCCGTACCGCCTCGCCCTGGTCGTCCACAAAGGCGGCGATCAGGGCCGGCGTCTCGTATTCATCCAGGTTCTGGTGGGCGGTGCTGGGCGTCTCGGTCTTGAGCATGGGCCCGACTCTACGGGGCCTGGCCGGCCCTGGCCAATGAATGGCGGGCCCGCGGGCATAACCGAGGGTAATCCGCATCCAAAAAAAACTTCGGCGCGTATGTAAGGCCAGGCCGGGCAGGCGCGACACAAGCTCACAAGTCGTGGGCAAGGCAACGCCGCCACGGCCTGTTGTTCAAGCAACCTCAACGATTCCTTCATTCATCTCAGGAGCTTCACATGCAACAAACCCTCAAGACCGGCCTGTCCATCGCCGCCGCCGCTGCCGCCCTGTTTGCCACCGCCGGCTTCAGCACCGCCGTGCAGGCCGCCGACGACGGCATGGTCAAGTGCTCCGGCATCAACAGCTGCAAGGGCAGCTCCGAGTGCAAGACCGCCAAGAGCGAATGCAAGGGCCACAACAGCTGCAAGGGCCAGGGCTGGGTCAGCAAGGCCAGTGCGGCCGAATGCACCAAGGCCGGTGGCAAGGTGGAAAAGTAAGCGGCCGAAGTCGCCAGGAGCGCCCATGTCCAGCATCCAACCCGATAGCTTCGGCCTGGGCCTCCGGACCGAGCATTACCAGGCCCTCGCCGAGCCCCTGCCGGCCGGCTTGCGGCCGGACTGGCTCGAGATCATTTCCGAGAACTACCTGGTGCCCGGTGGCAAGCCGCTCTGGCATCTGGAACGCCTGCGGCGCGACTATCCCGTCGTCATGCATGGCGTGTCGCTGTCCATCGGCAGCGCCGACCCGCTCAGCCTGGACTATCTGCGCGAGCTGAAGGCGCTGGCCGATCGCATTCAGCCCGCCTGGCTGTCGGACCATCTGTGCTGGACCGGCGTGGACCATCGCAATCTGCACGACCTGCTGCCCATGCCCTACACCGAGGCCTCGCTGCGCCATTTGTGCGGCCGCATCGCGCAGGTGCAGGAGATGCTGCAGCGCCCGCTGGTGCTGGAGAACGTCTCCAGCTATGTGGCGTTTGCGGCCGACGAGATGGACGAGGCCAGCTTCGTGGCCGAGCTGCTCAGGCGCAGCGGCTGCCGCTTGCTGCTGGATGTCAACAACGTCTACGTGTCGGCCCGCAACCATGGCTTCGACCCGCGGGCCTATATCGACCGCATGCCCGCCGCGCAGGTGGTGCAGATCCATCTGGCCGGCCATGAGGACCTGGGCGAGCTCGTGATCGACACCCACGACCACGCGGTCTGCCCCGCGGTCTGGGAGCTCTATGCCTATACGCTGGGCCGGCTGGGCCCCAAGCCCACCATGATCGAGCGCGACGACCAGATTCCGCCGCTGGCCGATCTGCTGGCCGAACTGGCCACCGCACGCGATGTGGCACGGCGCGTCGCGCAAGACCTGACCCCGGCCGCCGCGGTGGGAGCGTTCGCATGAGCCTGCTGGCGCAGCAGCGCGGGCTGCAGGCGGCCGTGCTGGAGGGGCGTACCGCCGATCAGACGCTTGCCGGCCTGCTGACCGAGCGCAGCCTGGCGCGGCTGGCCGTCTATGCCCATGCCTACCGCGCCCGCCTGCTGGGCGCGCTGCGCGACAACTACGAGGTGCTGGCCCTGGCCATGGGCGACGCGGCCTTCGATGCGCTGGGCCATGCCTATATCGATGCCCGGCCCTCGCAGCGGGCCTCGATACGCTGGTATGGCGATGCGCTGGCCGACTTCATGGACGGGCCTTACGCCGCGCGGCTGCCGCATGCGGCGCTGTGCGATCTGGCACGCATGGACTGGGCCCTGCGCGGCGCCTTCGACGCCGCTGCGGCCACCCCGATGACGCTTGCGCATCTGCAGGCGCTGGCGCCCGAGGCATGGGCCGGCCTGCCGCTGCGGCCGCAGCCCAGCGTGCGGCTGTTGGCGCTGGACTGGGCGGTGGAGCCGGTCTGGCGCGCGCTGCGCCAGCACCGCAGCGGCGCGGCCGAACCCGAGCTGCCCGAGCCGCTGGCGCAGGCCCATGGCTTGCTGGTCTGGCGTCAGGGCCTGGAGACGCGCTGGCGCTCGCTCGCTGCCGAGGAAGCTGCGCTGCTGCAAAGCCTGCTGAGCGCGGCCAGCACGTTTGCGCATCTGTGCGAGGCGGCAGCGCTGGCGCAAGGGCCCGAACAGGCCGCCTCTGTGGCGCTGGGCGCGCTGCAGCAATGGCTGGCCGACGAGCTGCTGCAGGCGCCCCCGGTTACCTAGCGGGTACAGCGCCGACGCGGCCGCTGCACTAGGATGCCGCGGCATCCTTCCCGCTGCCCCGTCCATGCAACAACCCCGCCTGTTCTCGCTCGCCTGGCCGCTGTTCCTCGAGCTTTGCCTGGGCATTGCGGTGGGCCTGATCGGCACCCTGCTGGCGGCACGCATCTCGGACAGCGCGGGTGCCGGCTTCGCGCTCGCCAACCATGTGGCGGGCACCTTGTTCATCCTGTTTCGCATCGTCGGTGCCGGCATCAGCGTGGTGATCACGCAGAGCTTGGGCGGCGGGCGGCGCGAGCTGGCCGATGCCAGCGCGCGCGCCGCCCTGGGGGCCAGCAGTTGGATCGGCGGGCTCACCGCCTTGGCCGCGGCGCTGGCCGCCGCGCCGCTGTTGCGCCTGCTGAATGCGCCGCCCGAGGTGCTGCCGCTGGCCGCGCCCCTGCTGCAGGCACTCGCCCCCGCGATGCTGCTGGATGCCTGGAACGCCTCCATGGCCAGCGTGATGCGGGCCCATCTGCGCACGCGCGACACCCTGGCGGTGCTGGTGGCGATGCAGATCGTGCAGCTGGGCCTGGCGATGCCCTTCATGCAATGGCTGGGCCTGCCGGGATTTGCCCTCGCCCTGCTGTGCAGCCGCAGCCTCGGCCTGGTGCTGCATCTGTGGCTGTGGCGCAGCCGCCTGGGCCTGCGCCCGCAGTGGGCCGACTGGTGGCGGCTGCCGCGCCGCGAGCTGGCCGGGCTGCTGCACATCGGCCTGCCCGGGGCGGCCGAGAACATCGCCTACCGCCTGGCCTTCATGGTCAGCATCGCGGTGGCCGGCCAGCTGGGCGCCGGCGCCCTGGCCGCGCATTCCTATGCCTCGCAGCTGATGTACTTCGTGCTGCTGTTCGGCCTGGCCACCGGCTTCGCGGCCGAGATCGTGGTCGGGCATCTGATCGGCGCCGGCCAGCTGCATGCCGCGCACCGGCTGGTGCGGCGCGCGCTGGGGCGCGGCCTGCTGGTGAGCGTGGCGGTGGCCACCGCGGCGGCGCTGGCCTCGCCCTGGCTGCTGCGCCTGTTCACGCACGACCAGGCCATCGTCGCCCAGGCCGTCACCCTGATGTGGCTGACGGTGATCCTGGAGCCCGGCCGTACCTTCAATCTGGTGGTGATCAACGCGCTGCGCGCCACCGGCGACGCGCGCTATCCGGTGCTGGCCGGTGCGGCCTCGATGCTGGTTGTGCTGGCCGGCGGCAGCTGGCTGCTGGGCCAGGTGCTGGGCCTGGGCCTGGTGGGCATCTGGATCGCCTACGCCGCCGACGAATGGCTGCGCGGCCTGCTGATGTGGCGGCGCTGGGCGCGCCATGGCTGGGTGCCCCATGCCCGTGCCGCCCACAGGCGTTTGAAGGCAGGGCATCATGCGGGCTCCTGAAAGGATGTCCGTCATGAAGCTCAAGACCGTCTGCGCCACCGCCACCCTGCTGCTGAGCAGCGCCGCCTTTGCCGCCCTGCCGGTGGGTGCGCCGGCGCCCGACTTCGCAGCCGACGCTGCGCTGGCGGGCGCGCCCTACAAGTTCAGCCTGGCCGCCAGCCTCAAGCAGGGGCCGGTGCTGCTGTACTTCTACCCCAAGGCCTTCACCAGCGGCTGCACCGTCGAGGCGCATCTGTTCTCCGAGGCCACCGAGCAGTTCAAGGCGCTGGATGTGACGGTGCTGGGCATGTCCAACGACGACATCGAGACGCTCAAGAAGTTCAGCACCGAGGCCTGCCGCGGCAAGTTCGCGGTGGCGGCCGATGCCGGCGCCAAGGTCATGAAGGACTACGACGCCGCGCTGAAGATCGTGCCCGGCATGGCCGACCGCATCTCCTACCTGATCTCGCGCGACGGCAAGATCGCTGCCGTGCATGCCAGCATGAACCCCGACGGCCATGTCAGCGCGATGCTGAAGGCCGCGCAGGCGCTCAAGGCGGCGGGCAAGTAAGCGGCGCGGGCGCGGGGAGGGCGGCGCGGCCGCGGTGACAATGTGCCGCCTGCCTCTGCCGCCCCACCCACCGCCATGCCACGAGCCCTGTTGCCGCGAATTGCCAGCCTGCTGATCAGCCTGCTGGCGGCCACGGCGCTGATCTTCGGGCTGCTGGAGGTGCTGCCCGGCAACGTGGCGCAGCTGATGCTGGGCAGCGAGGCCACGCCCGAGGCGGTGGCCGCGCTGGCCGAGCAACTGGGCCTGCAGCGGCCCGCCGCGCTGCGCTACCTGGATTGGCTGGCCGGCCTGGCGCGCGGCGAGATGGGGCTTTCGCATGCCTATGGCGCGCCGGTGGCCGAGCTGATCGCCGAGCGCATGGTGGTGACCCTGCCGCTGGCCCTGCTGGCGATGGCGCTGGCGGCGCTGATCGCGCTGGTGGCGGGCGGCTACGCGGCGGCGCGGCGCGGCCGCCCGGGCGATCTGCTGGTGATGCTGCTGAGCCAGCTGGGCCTGGCCACGCCCAGCTTCTGGTTTGCCATCCTGCTGATGCTGCTGTTCGCGGTGAAGCTGCAATGGGTCGCGGCCGGTGGCTTCCCGGGCTGGCGCGCGGCCGAGGGCGGCGGTCTGGGCCCGGCGCTGCAGGCCCTGGCCCTGCCGGCGCTGGCGCTGGCGCTCACCCAGGCCGCCATCCTGGCGCGCATCACCCGCTCGGCCCTGCTGGAGGTGCTGGGTGAGGACTATGTGCGCAGCGCGCGCGCCGCCGGCGCCAGCGAGCCGCGCATCCTGCTGCACCATGCCTTGCGCAATGCGCTGATCCCCATCGTCACCGTGATGGGCCTGCAGTTCGCCAACCTGCTGGCCGGCACCATCGTGGTGGAGAACATCTTCCAGCTGCCCGGGCTGGGCCGGCTGCTGTTCCAGGCGGTGGCCAACCGCGACCTGATGGTGCTGCGCAATGGCGTGCTGCTGCTGGTGGCGCTGGTGCTGCTGCTGAACTTCGTGGTGGACCTGCTCTACCTGGCGCTGGACCCGCGCCTGCGCAGGGAGCGCGAGCATGGCTGAAGTAAAACAACCCCTCGCCCAATCTCGCCCCGCTGAACGTGGGCGAGCCCGGTCGGTCCCCCGCGGGGACGGCGATGCTTGCCGGATTGACCGGCAAGCACATCGCCAGCGCGGGCCGGCTTGGGGCGGCCCGGCGCTCGGCCCGAGCACCGGGTTCATGCGTCGCGGGTGCCGCGAACGCGGAGCGGATAACTGACATGCAAGCAAACGGCTTCTGGCCCCGCGCGCGGCGCCACCGCGGCTTCTGCGCCGGCGCCGCCATCGTGCTGGCGGTGGCGCTGACGGGCCTGCTCTCGCTGCTGTGGACGCCCTGGCCGCCCGCTGAGATCGAGCTGGCCGCCAAGCTGCAGCCGCCCAGCGCCGCCCATTGGCTGGGCACCGACGGCCTGGGCCGCGACCTGGTGAGCCAGCTGATGGCGGGCGCGCGCAATGCCCTGCTGGTGGGCGCCTGTGCGGCCGGCCTGGGCCTGCTGCTGGGGGCCGGACTGGGCCTGCTGGCGGCGGCGCGGCGTGGCTGGTGGGAGGAGCTCATCATGCGCGCCGCCGATCTCGGCTATGCCTTCCCGGCCCTGCTGCTGGCCATCCTGCTCGCCGCCACGCTGGGGCCAGGTCTTGCCGTCGCGGTGCTGGCGATCGCCCTGCACAGCGTGCCCGTGTATGCGCGCCTGACGCGCGGCGCGGCGCTGGTGCAGTGGCAGCGCGACTATGTGCGCGCCGCGCGCGCCTTCGGGCGTGGCCCGCTGGCGATTGCCTGGGTGCATGTGCTGCCCAATCTGCTGCCGCTGCTGATCGTGCAGGCCACCATCCAGTTCGGCCTGGCCATCCTGGCGGAGGCGGCGCTGGCCTTTCTGGGCCTGGGCAGCCAGCCGCCCGAGCCCTCCTGGGGCCGCATGCTGGCCGAGGCCCAGACCTGGCTGTTCCAGGCGCCGCTGCTGGCGGTCTGGCCGGGCCTGGCGATTGCCCTCACCGTGCTGGGCCTGAATCTACTGGGCGACGGCTTGCGCGATCTGCTGGACCCGCGGCTGCGCGAGTGAGCGCGTGGCAAGATGCGCCGGTCGTGAGGAGTTCCGGATGATTCGACGCCGCAAGGTCTTGCTGAGCAGTGCCGCCGCCATGCTGGCGCTGCCGGCCGCGCGCGCCCAGGGGCGTGACAGCCTGGTGCTGGGCATGACCCTGGAGCCGCCGGGCCTGGACCCGACGCTGGGCGCGGCCTCGGCGATTGCCGAGATCGTGCACTACAACGTCTTCGAGACCCTCACCAAGATCGGCGCGGATGGGCGCGTGAGCCCGCTGCTGGCCAGCAGCTGGGAGGTCTCGCCCGACCTCAAGACCTACACCTTCCGCCTGCGCCCGGGGCTGCGCTTCCACAACGGCGAGCCCTGTGATGCCGCGGCGGTGAAGTATTCCTTCGAGCGCGCCGCCGGCGAGAAGAGCGCCAACAAGGACAAGCGCGTGTTCGCCAATATCGCGCTGCTGGCCACGCCCGCGCCCGACACCCTGGTGATAGGCCTGAAGAGCATCGAGCCCGATTTCCTGTTCCTGCTGGGCCAGGCCACCGCCATCATCGTCGAACCCAAGAGCGCCGCCGGCAATGCCACGCAGCCGGTCGGCACCGGGCCCTACCAGCTGGCGCAGTGGGCGCGCGGCGCCAGCCTGACGCTGAAGGCCTGGCCGGGCTACCGAAACAACAACAACGCGGGCGCGGTGGCGCTCAAGCGCGTGCAGTTTCGCTTCATCTCCGAGCCCGCGGCCCAGGTGGCGGCGCTGCTGAGCGGCGATGTCGATGTGTTTCCGCGCGTGGCCGCGGCGCGCAGCCTGGCGCAGTTCAAGGCGCAGCCGCAGCGCTACCAGGTGCTGGTGGGCGCCTCGCGCGCCAAGACCATCCTGGCCATCAACCACCGCAAGAAGCCGCTCGACGATGTGCGCGTGCGCCGCGCCATCGCGCTGGCGATCGACCGCCAGGCCGTCATCGAGGCCGCCGCCGATGGCTATGGCGTGCCGATCGGCAGCCACTATGTGCCCGGCGCGCTGGGCTATGTGGACACCACCGCCATCAACCCCTACGACCCCGAGCGCGCACGCGCGCTGCTGAAGGAGGCCGGCGTGGCATTGCCGCTGGAGCTGAGCCTCAAGCTGCCGCCCACGCCCTATGCGCGCCAGGGCGGCGAGGTGGTGGCGGCGCAGCTGGCCAAGGTGGGCATCCGGGCGCGCATCGAGAACATCGAATGGGCGCAATGGCTCTCCGGCGTGTATGCCAACAAGGCCTTCGACCTCACCCTGATCGCCCATGTGGAGCCCTACGACCTCGGCAACTTCGCCAAGCCCGGCTACTACTGGGGTTATGAGAGCGCCGCGTTCAACGCGCTCTACCAGCGCATCCTGAACGCGCCGCGCGAGGCCGAGCGTGCCAAGCTGCTGGGTGAGGCCCAGCGCCTGATCGCCCAGGACGCCGTGGCCGCCTACCTCTACCAGCCGCAGTGGATCACGGTGGCCAAGCGCGGCCTCAAGGGCCTTTGGACCGACATGCCCATCTTTGCCAACGACCTGGCCGCGCTCAGCTGGGAAGGAACCGCACGATGACGAGCCCCGATATGCCCTCACGCCCCCTGCACGACTGGAGCGCCACCGAGCTGGTGGCCGCCTACGCCGCTCGCCAGCTCAGCCCGGTGGAGGTGACGCAGGCGGTGCTGGCCCACATCGAGCGCTGGGAGAGCCAGCTGCACGCGCTCTATGCGCTCGACGCCGAGGCCGCGCTGGCGCAGGCGCGAGCCTCCGAGGCGCGCTGGCTGGAGGGCGAGCCGCTGGTGGGCCCGCAGGGCGCCTGCCTGGACGGCGTGCCCGCCACGCTGAAGGAGAACATCGCCACCCGCGGCACCCCCATGCCGCTGGGCACCGCCGCCACCGAGCTGGTGCCCGCGGCCGAGGACGCCCCGCCGGCCGCACGCCTGCGCGAGGCCGGCGCGGTGCTGCTGGCCAAGACCACCATGCCCGACTACGGCATGCTCAGCTCCGGCCTCTCCAGCTTCCATGCGCTCACCCGCAACCCCTGGGATCTTGGCAAGAACCCCGGCGGCTCCAGCGCCGGCGCGGCCGCCGCCGCGGCCGCGGGCTACGGCCCCCTGCATGTGGGCACCGACATCGGCGGCTCGGTGCGCCTGCCGGCCGGATGGTGCGGCATCTTCACCCTCAAGCCCAGCCTGGGCCGCATCCCCATCAAGCCGCCCTTCGCCGGCCGCGTGGCCGGCCCGATGACGCGCACCGTGGCCGACGCCGCCCAGCTGATGGCCCACCTCAGCCGCCCCGACTGGCGCGACGGCATGAGCCTGCCCTGGCAGGACAACATCCCCTGGCTGGCCCTGGGCGAGCAGGACATGCCACCGCTGCGCGGCCTCAGGCTCGGCCTGATGATGGACGCCGGCTGGGGCCTCACCGTCGAACCCGAGACCGCCGCCGCCGTGCAGGCCGCGGCGCGCGCCTTCGAGGCGGCCGGCGCCAGCGTCGAGCCGCTGCGCGGCTTCTCCACCCGCACCATGATCGACGGGCTCGACGCCTTCTGGCGCATGCGCTCCTGGCTCGACATCTCGGCCCTGCCCGAGGCGCGCCGCAACAAGGTGCTGCCCTATATCCGCGCCTGGGTGGACCGCGGCGCCAGCCTGACCGCGGCCGAGCTCTACCATGGCTACAGCCAGATGGCGGCGCTGCGCGACGCCGCCATCGCCGCCTGTGAACCCTTCGACTACGTGCTCTCGCCGGTGAGCCCGGGCCCCGCCTTTCCGGCCGAATGGGCCAGCCCCATCAACGACCCCCAGCGCCCCTTCGAGCACATCGCCTTCACCCTGCCTTACAACATGAGTGAGCAGCCGGCGGCGTCCATCAACTGCGGCTACACGGCCACCGGCCTGCCCATCGGCCTGCAGATCATCGGCAAACGCTTCGATGACCTCGGCGTGCTGCGCATGGCGAGCGCCTGGGAGCGGATGCGCGGGGCGCAGCGGCCGTGGCCGGAGGCGCCGGCGGGCTGACTTGATGGTTGCGTGGCTAGACTGATGACCATGCATGGCCATATGTGCCAATTTTTTGCTGCGAGCTACATCACGTTGGACGTCACATGAAGATCTGGCGCGGACAACCTGATCACAGTCATTGGCGGACGGCATTCACGGCGCGAGAGCGAGGCGCGGCCTGGCTGGCAGTTGGAGGAGCGTCGTTGGCGTTGGGGTGGCTCAAGTGGAGTAGGCCGGAAAGGCCGCCATCCACAGGCAAGTGGGCGTGGCTGATGGAGTGGGCGTACGAAAGTTTGGGCACGAAGGGCCCAGCCATCGTCTTGATGACCGTTGGTGCAGTGTTCACTCTGTGCGGGGTAATTGCATGGTGGCGCAAGTGAAACCCGTCATTCGCCTTGCTGCTCTGTCTTCGCTGTGCCTTCTGTCAGCGCTCAGTGGTGCCGCGTCGCTGTGCAAGACAGGGGAGCGTGTAGTGTTCTCCTGCACCGCGGGCAAGAAGATGGTGTCGCTTTGCGCCACTGGCGATTTGCAGCAAGACGAAGGGCGCTTGATCTACCGTTTGGGACGAGGCGCTGCCCATGTCGAGCTTGAACACGGCGCGCATGCCAGTCCTGCGCAGTCTTCGTTTACTTTCGACTACGCGCCCTGGGCGAAGGGGGCGCCAAGGACAGTTGCGTTCGAACGCGGTGAGTTCAACTACATCGCCAACCATGCCGCTGGCGCCTTCGGTGTCGATGGCGGGCCAAACGTCGCTTCCGTTCGGGTGCTGCGTGGCGAGAAGCAAGTCGCTCACATCCCTTGCCATGAGCCTTCGGCGGTGGACCGCTTGTATGAGGAGCTGAGCAAACTCGGTCTGCCTTCATCCAATGCGCGCTGAACGGCGCCGCAGGCTGGAACAGGAAGGCTTGGCCGATGCCGGCGCTGACCAGCAAGGTGCTAGATTGGCGCAGTCCATGGCTAGGCTCGTCTTGGGCACCGAGCATTCAACCTTTCGCAAAGGCTGCTGTTCAATGAACAACTCCGCACTGGCCCTCGCCCTGTTCATATTCTGGGCGCTCGCACTGCTCCTGCTCATGGAGGTGCTTCGTTCACTGCTGGTGCTGAGCGGCCGGGTTCCATCGAACGGGTTCACGCCCGACAACGCCAACCTCTCGCCCTTCATGCAGCGACTGGCTCGGGCCCATGCCAACTGCGTCGAGAGCCTTCCCGTCTTTGGTGGCCTGTTGCTGCTGGCGCTGGCGACCGGCCAGACTGCCGTCACCGATCCCCTGGCACTGTGGTTCGTGCTGGCGCGGGTCGTTCAATCGTGCATTCACCTGGCATCACTGAGCGTGGCTGCGGTCAATCTACGCTTCGCGGCGTTTGCCGTGCAGACGGCCATCGGGGTCTACTGGGCAGCAATGCTGAGCTTGCGCTATTTGACCTAGCCGGCGCTGTCGAGCCCGCTCAAGCGCCTCGTCCGTCGCATCCAGCCCATCGCATGGAGTTCCTATGACAAAACCCTTCGTGAACCTCGACGAGGTTGAGTTCAACGACATCGAGGAGAACGGCTTCTACACCTCGAAGCGTGCCCTGTTCAGCGCGAGCATTGGTGCTCGGAAGTTGGGCTACAACCTCACCGAACTTCCACCCGGCAAGACACAGTGTCCGTTTCACTCCCACCGGGAGGAAGAGGAGATGTTCCTCATCCTTGAGGGCGAAGGTGAGCTTCGCTTCGGGGATAGGCGCTTCAAGCTCAGAAGACACGACGTCATCGCGTGTCCCACCGGGGACGTCAGCGTCGCGCACCAGATCATCAACACGGGAACCGCGCCACTGCGCTACCTCTCGCTTTCGAATCTGGCAGAGACAGAGGTTTGCGAGTACCCCGACTCCAACAAGGTCGGCATCTTCTCGTCTGCATCAGGCGCGCCGGCCCTTCGGAAGATGGTCCGTGCGGAGGTCACCGTTGACTACTACGATCGTGAGTCACTGGAGCCCCCCAAAGGCGACGCCTAACCCCTCGGTCGAGGCGAGGCCCAACGGAATAGCACCGTGGTCGCCTCACCTATAACGTTAGGTCACACAGCATGGCAACGTCAGAGTTCAGCGCGCTGTTCGAAATGCTCAATGATCGCGAGCTCGCTGACCGTGTCGCCTCCGGAGGGTTCACGGTGGAGGCGGAGGCCGCGGCAGTGTCGGAACTTGTCAGGCGCGGGCTGCCCGTCCCCTCGCGTGCCGAAGCGCCTGTCGCGGACGAGTGTGACTACCAGGGGGACATGACAATCGTCGCAAGGTACTTGACGCCAACAGAGGCTCACATGCTTTGCTCTTGCCTCAACGCGGGTGGCGTGCCGGCCGAAGCTGGCGACACGAATCTTGTGCAGGCGCACTCTTTGCTCGCAGGAGCGCTTGGCGGCGCCAGCATCCGTGTGCCTGCCAACTATGTCGCGGAGGCACGTGAGCTCATTGCGGCCTTCAAGCGCGGAGACTTTGCGCTCGATGAAGACTTCAATTCCGACGAGTCCTCGCCCTGATCCTTCTCTCCCGCCAGCGGCCTGCGGGCGCGGCTGAGCTCTAAGATCGAGTGTCACCAAGTCGTCCACGCAAGCAATTCGGTGGCCCCACGTCGCTGAATTCGCACACCACGGGAGAGCCTTCATGCTGCTGACCCACTTCTCGCCTGAATCGTCCGCTCGTCGGACACGCCGAGTCGCTCTTGGCCTCCTGGTTATTGCCGTCTCAGCGCCGACAACAGCGGCTCAAGTCGATGACGTCAGGGCTGTCGAAGCCCTCGACATTGAGTACCAGGCAGCCGTTGAAAGGGGCGACGCAAGTTCAATGGCGCAAATCCTCTCGGACGACTTCGTGCTCACTACGGGCACTGGAAAGACGTACTCAAAGTCTGAGTTGCTTGCTTCAGCGCGAGATGGTGTCACCGTCTACGAACACCAAGTGGCGAGTTCGAGGACCGTTCGCGTCTGGGGTGATACAGCGGTTGTCACCGCGCTTCTCTGGCTCAAGGGCAGCAGCGCCGGCAAGCCGTTTGACTATCGTCTTTGGTATAGCGACACCTACGTCCGCTTTGCGTCAGGCTTGCGCTACGTCTTCGGTCAGGCCTCTTTGCCTCTGCCGGGCGGCGCGCTGCAGTCCAAGTGACGCCAAAGCCCTTGCATCGAACCTTGGGCAGCAGATGACGACGCCGAGTAGGGGATGGATCTTTCTGGCAATGCTGATCGCCTCGGTGGGCTCTGCCATCCACGTCGCCGCAATTTTGGGTGGCCCGTCTTGGTATGCGTTCTTTGATGCGCCGCCGGTCATCGTGGCGTCCGCTCAAGCGGGCACTTGGCTGGCCCCGGTCAGTGCAACAGTCATTGCAGGGCTTATGTCGCTGTGTGCCGTTTATGCGGCCTCGGCGCTTGGTCTCATCCGTCAGCTCCCTCTGTTGCGTCTGGGCTTGGCTGGCATTGCGGCATCAACGGGGGCTGTTGTCGAACCCCTCCGCATAGCAGGCTTGCCTGCGGCTGGTCCCTGATGTCGAAGCTTGGACAACTGAAATGCCGTCCCAGACAGCGGCTTGGGGCCAGGCCCAGACCACCGAGGAGCATCGCCCGATGATGATCACCGCCGATGTTTTGCTGCGCGTGCTGTCGCTGTGTGTCGTGCTCGCTGGCGCGGAGACGCTGCATGGCATTGCGCGCACCCTGCTGCTGGTGCCGCGCATCGGCAAGGAGCGGGCCATCAAGCTGAGTGCCCTGACGGGTTCGATGCTGGCCTTGCTGATCTGCCTGGTGCTGGTGCCGACTATCGGCCTGGCCGGCGCGCGGCAGCATCTGTTGCTGGGGCTGGTGCTGGCCCTGTTCATGGCGGGCTTCGACCTCGCCATCGGTAAGCTGCTGATGCGCAAGTCCTGGCAGAAGCTGTGGCCCGACTTCGACCCGCGCACCGGCAACTACCTGAGCTTCGGCCTGGCTTTCCTGGTGTTGGTGCCGCTGCTGGTCAGCTGGCTGCGTGCCTGAGTGGATTTTCTTTTTGATCAAGGAGCCCCCATGCCAGCCAGCGTTCGTGCCCTTCGAGCCGACATCACGACGCTGTCGGTCGATGCCATCGTCAACGCGGCCAATTCATCGCTGCTGGGCGGTGGCGGTGTCGATGGCGCCATCCACCGCGCCGCCGGGCCCGAGCTGCTGCACGCCTGCCGCTTGCTCGGCGGCTGCAAGACCGGCGAGGCCAAGCTGACCAAGGGCTATCTGCTCCGGGCGAAGTACATCATCCACACCGTGGGCCCGGTTTGGCGCGGTGGCGGCGAGGGTGAGCCGACGCTGCTGGCCTCCTGCTACCAGCGCGCCCTCGAGCTGGCGCACGCGGCCGGCGCGGCGTCGATCGCCTTCCCGAGCATCAGCACGGGCATCTACGGCTACCCCATAGAACGGGCAGCGCGCGTGGCGGTCGCGACCGTCCTGGCGGCATTGCCGCAAGCGCCCGAGCTGCAGGAGGTGGCATTCTGCTGTTTCTCCGCCAGCGACCTGGCGGTGTATGAAGAGGTGCTCGCCGAAGCCGGCGCTCAGCCCTGAACTCAGCCCCCAAGGAGACCCCCATGTCCACGCGTCTTGCCTCATGCAGCTGTGGTCAGCTCAGCGCCCAGGTGGTGGGCGATCCGCTGCGCGTTTCCATCTGCCATTGCCTGGCCTGCCAGCGCCGCACCGGCAGCGTGTTTGGCGAACAGGCCAGGTTCCCGCGCGAGCAGGTGTCGGTGGCCGGTGCCTCCACCGCCTACGTCCGCGTTGGCGACGAGGGCTCGCGCATCACTTTTCACTTCTGCCCGCACTGCGGCGCGACGGTCTATTACGAGCCCGAGGGCTTGGAGGACTTTGTGGCCATCCCGGTGGGCGCCTTCGCCGACCCCGGTTTCCCGCCGCCGCGCGTGTCGGTGTATGAAGCGCGCAAACACGCCTGGGTGCTGCCGCCGCCGGATGCCGAGCATTTCGACTGACGCCCCACTTCCCTGATCCATGACGGAGGTTCCCCATGGCCAAGCCCAGCGAGTTCTATGTCGGCGTGATCGACCTGTTCGCCATCCTGCTGCCGGGCGCCATTGCCACGGCGATCCTGGCGCCCAGGGTCGGCCATCTGGTGCTGGGGCCGCTGGTGGCGGTGCCAACCACCGAGGCTGGCAACTGGGCGGCCTTCCTCACCTGCGCCTACTTCCTGGGGCATCTGATCTTCCTGGCCGGCTCCTATCTGGACCGCTTCTACGACCTGCTCAGAAGGCGGCTGAATCCCTATGGCAACGAGAGCGCCTACCAGTGCGCGACCCGCATCCGCAACAGCCTCGTCGACGCGTCCGAGACCAAGGCGCTGAATACCTTTCAATGGGCCAGGGCGGTGCTGATCGCGAAGTGCCCGGCGGCGGCGGAAGATGTCCATCGGCTGGAGGCGGACTCGAAGTTCTTCCGCAGCCTGCTGGTCGTCTGCCTGCTGAGTTCGATCGCGTTCTTTCTCGGCGCCAGAGCGGTAGAGGGCCTGGTGGCCCTGGCCTTGGTGCCACCGTCCTTCGCCAGATACTATGAAAGGCGGCTGAAGAGCACGACTCAGGCCTATATCCACCTCATCGCCATGCACAGGCTGGGCGGCCTGGCGCCGCAGGCAAAGCCAGACGATGAATGAATGAATAAAAGCAGGAAAGACGCGCTTCGCGCGCCACTGCAACCGGACCCCGACTTGCCCGTGCGCCTCGTCGGCTTCGCCCGCGAGTCGGCCTGCGGCGTAGGTGCTCTGGACACGCGCGGGCGCAGAATCTCTCCATCTTGGCCACGCCAGCTGCAGGAAGGGGCTACCGATATGAGCAACGCAAGCGAACTCGCGGCGCTGCTGGCCACTCAGCCCAAGCCGGTCTGCGCCGAGCTCACGCCTTTCGAGATTGTCGGGGCCGATTTCGATGCCGGCTTCGTGGCGCTGCGTTTTGCCGAGCAGGCCGCATTCTCCAACCACTGGGGCCATATCCAGGGCGGCTTTGGCGTGGCGTTGATCGATGTGCTGGTTTCCATTGCTGCCTTTGCCAAGCTGCGGCAGTGGTGCCCCACCGTGGAGATCAAGAGCAGCTTTATTGCGCCGGCCAAGCTGGGGGAATGCCGGGGCGAGGCGCGCATCATCAGGGCGGGCAAGTCGCTGGCCTTTGTGGAGGCCTGGCTATGGGGAGCCGATGACCAGCTGGCCATACACGCGACCGCCACTCTCAGCGTCAAGGGCTAACGCGCGATGTGTTGCCCTTGCCAGGGAGTGGCCACTCAGGCCAGGTCCTCGTGGATGCAGAGGAAGTTGCCCTCGGTGTCCTTGAACCAGGCCGCCTTTTCGGAGCCCAGCACGCAGACATGGTCCACGGTCTTGAAGTCCGGCAGGTCGTAGTCTTCGAAGACCACGCCGCTGGCCTTCAACTCGACGATGCTGGCGGCAATGTCCGGCACCCGGAAGCTGATGGCCGTGTGCTCGGCCTTGGTGCCTTCCGGCTTCGGGAACAGCGCCAGCGTGCTGCCGCCAACGGCATACTCGAATTTGCCATCGGGGCGGAAGTTGCCGGGCTTGAGCCCCAGGCAACGCTCGTAGAAGGCGCGCGCCCGCGCCATGTCCTTGACGGGAAGCATCGTGGTCACGGAAGAGTTGCCCAGCATATGAATGACTCCGGTTGCCCAATGAGCTTAGACCCGCATCCCGCCGTTCGCCAGTCCGGCATGTCTGAGGCCATGGCGGCTAGACTTCGCCGGCAGATGCAGTCGTCCCTGGTTTTTCTCTCCATCACCGTCGAGTGCGACCATGAGCATTTTTGAGACATCACGCGAGCTGGCTGCCAGCCCCGCCGAGGTATTCGCGGCCTTCGAGGCGCCGGCGCGGCTGGCCCGGTGGTGGGGTCCGGCGGGCTTTCGCAACAGCTTCGATGTTTGCGAGTTCAGGCCCGGCGGCGCCTGGCAATTCACCATGCATGGGCCGGATGGCGCCAAGTACTGGAATGAATCCACCTTTCTGGAGATCGAGCGCGATCGCAAGGTCGTGATCCAGCATCTCTCGGCGCCCCGATTCAGGCTCACCGTCACGCTCGTGCCCAGGGGCGCGGCCACCTGGCTCGCCTGGGAGCAGGCGTTTGAAGACCCCGCCGTGGCCGAAGCCGTGCGTCACATCGTCGTGCCCGCCAACGAGCAGAACCTCGACCGGCTGGCCGCGGAGCTGGCGCGCGACGCCGCATGAGAACGCTGCTGACCGAGCGCCTGCACATCCGGCGCATGGACCTCAGCGACGCGGGCTTCATGCTGGCGCTGCTGAACCAGCCCTCCTGGCTGCAGTTCATCGGCGACCGCGGCGTGCGCACGCTGGACGACGCGCGCAACTACATCCTGCAGGGGCCGGTGGCGATGGTGGAGCGGCTGGGCTATGGCTTTGGCGTGGTCGAGGCGATCGCCTCGGGCGAGCCGCTGGGCATCTGCGGCCTGGCCAAGCGCGACTACCTGGACGAGGCCGACATCGGCTTCGCCTTCATGCCCCAGCATTGCGGCCAGGGCTACGCGCATGAGGCCGCCTCGGCGGTGCTGGCGTTTGCCCATGCGGAGCTGGGCATGGCGCGCGTGCTGGCCACCACGCGGACCAACAACAGCCAATCGCAGAAGCTGCTGGAAAAACTGGGCCTGCGCTTCGAGCGCATGATCGCCCACCCGGATGGCGATCGCGAGCTCGTGTTGTATGCAAGCACGCCGCATCGGCGATAGTTGCGCTCATCATGCATTGCCTGAGTTTCAAAACCCGATTCCTTTTTCCCCTGCTCGCCACCTGCCTGCTGCTGGCCACCGCCGCTGCGACGGCGCAGCGCCTGCGCCTGCCGGTCTACGACGCGGTGGTGGTCAACAGCTATCCGCATGACCCGGAGGCCTTCACCCAGGGCCTGCTGTGGCGCGACGGGGTGCTGTACGAAAGCACCGGCCTGAACGGCCACAGCTCGATCCGCAAGGTGCAGCTGGAGAGTGGCCGCGTGCTGCAGAGGCAGGACATCCCGCAGCAGTACTTCGGCGAGGGCATGACGGCCTGGAAGGACGAGCTCTACAGCATCACCTGGCAGTCGCAGGTCGGCTTCGTATGGGACCTGCGCAGCTTCAAGCTCAAGCGCCAGTTCAGCTACCCCGGCGAGGGCTGGGGCCTGACGCACGACGAGCATCACCTCATCCTCAGCGACGGCACGCCCACGCTGCGCTTCTTCGACCCCGCCAGCATGAAGGAGGTGCGCCGCGTGCAGGTCACCGCGCTGGGCCGGCCGGTGGAGCAGCTCAACGAGCTGGAATGGGTGGAGGGCCAGATCTACGCCAATATCTGGCACAGCAATGTGATCGTGCGCATCGACCCCGCCTCGGGCCAGGTGCAGAGCCTGATCGACCTCACCGGCCTGCTCAAGCCCGAGCTGGCCGGCCAGGCGGATGTGCTCAACGGCATTGCCTACGACCCGGCCAAGAAGCGCCTGTTCGTCACCGGCAAGCTCTGGCCCCGGCTGTTCGAGATCCGCCTGGTCCCTAGGGCCTGACTAGGGTTTAAACGCCGGGTCCGACTCCGCGCCCGGGCGCGGCATCCAGTCGAGCGTGTAGTAGGCGCCGCGCGCGCGCGCCCAGGGGTCGAAGGCATTCACCACCTGGGCCAGCTCGGGCGCCAGCTCGGGCAGGGTGCGCAGCAGCACGCGCTTGAGCGGCGAGACCTCCATCGCATGGCCGTTGGGCTTGCCTGCCTCCATCTGCTTGCCGTCGGGGCCGTTGTCGTTCACCCAAGCCACGCCCAGCGAGGTGTAGAACTCGGGGCGAAAGCTGGAGGTGAAGAAACGGTCGCTGAAGAGGCGGCGCGAGGCGTTCAGGATGAAGACCTGGAACTGCGTCTCCGAGATCGCGAAGCCATGCGGATGGGTGAACTCGGAGAGCCAGCCCACCACCGTGTCCACGTCCTCGACGTTGTCCACCAGGCTGCCGTCGGGATGGCCCAGGCAGTCGTTGATGGCCGAGCCGTCGGCATTGCGCTGGGCCCGCGTGATGATCTTGCTGGCGTCGCAGCGGTGCTGGCCGTAGACCTCGCGCAGCAGCCCGGTCAGGCGCTCCTGCTCGGCGCGCGCCGGCGAATCGGCGGGCAGGCGCTGGTCGACGAAATCCTCGAAGCGCGTCAGCTGGCGCAGGCCGTATTGGCGGCGGAATTCGTTGAAGCGCGGCACGCCGCGTTCGCGATCGCGTATCAGGTCCAGCGCCGCCACATCGATCTTGCCGATGCCGGCCGGGCCGCGCGCCAGTTCGAGATGCTGCAGGAACTGCGGCGAGTTCTGCAGGGTCAGCAGGCCCAGGCGCTGGCGCCCCATCGAGAGCGCCCAGCTGGCCAGGCCCCGCTCATGCATGGCCTGCGTGGCCTTGGCGCGGAAGGTGCTGAGCACCGGCACCTTGGCGCGCACCGCGTTGGGGTCCTGGCGCCAGTCGCGCCATTCGATCAGGTCCGGCACCAGCGCGTGCAGGCGGTAGACGCTGACGAACTCCTCGGGGAAGTTGAAGGGCGAGCCGAAATGATTCACGCCGCCGTTCACATGCTCGGGATTGGCCAGGCTCCACTGGTCCTGCTTGCCGGGGTCGAAGGCCGAGAGCAGGCTCTTGCCCGGATAGACATGGCTGCCCAGGCCGAAGATGCCGGGGCCGGATGCAAAGGCCGAATAGAGCTGGGTGGCCTTCTTGGCCTCGGGGCTCTTGCCGAAGGTCTTCAGCACGATGTTCTCGATCGCGTCGGCCACCAGCGGATGCTTGGCGAACAGCCCGCCCCAGTTGGCATTCATGCCCAGGTAGAGCGGCTCGCCGTAGAGCAGCTGGGTGGTCCATTCGGTGGTGTGGATCTTGGCGATCTCGGCCGCCACCACCAGGCGCGCGGCCTCGAACAACTCGTCCGCCGTGACGTCGCGATAGCGGATCGCGGCCTCCGGCCGCAGTGGGTCGCGCAGGCCCGAGTCGGCCTCGGGCGTGGCGGCGGCCTGGCGGCGGAAGGCGGCCACGAAGGCGTTGTGCTCGCGCGCAAACACGTTGTGATAGAAGCTCATGCCGATGCTCCAGTTGTCCGGGAAGGCGGCGGCCTCCTGCCCGGCGTACTGGGGAGCGATCGGGTCGCCGGGCGCGAACACCGGCAGATAGCCCTGGGCCTCGCCGGCGCCGGCGCCGCGGCCGGGCTGCAGCAAGAGCCTGGCGGGGTCGGCCGGGTCGCGCTTGACGCGCTGGCGCGAGGCAGCGTCATAGCCGTAGATCTGCGAGGCATCCCACCAGGCCGTGACCTTGTTGCGCGTGGTCTTGTAGGCACGCGCGGGCTGCGCGCGGCCCGCGGCGTCGACGAAGGTGGCCGGCGGGGTGGTCTCGGCCATCAGGGCCGCGTCGATGCGGTCCTCGGGCCGGCAGCCCGTGGCCTGCGCGGCGCCGGCGCTGCAGCCCACCGGCATCAGCGTGGCGGCGTTGTGGCCGTCCTCCAGGTGCGAGAACCAGTCATGCGTCATGAACTGGATCCAGAACGCCGCCAGCACATTGAAGAAGGGCGCCTTCTTGTAGTCGCACTGCGCCTCAGGGCTGTCGCCGGGCAAGCCCTGACCCTCGCGGCAGCGGCCCGGGTCGGTCTGCGCGCGGGTGAAGAGCTTGCGGCTGATCAGCTGCGGGTCGGGCTTGAGCAGGGCCAGGCGCTCGCCATGACGGTTGCGCGCCAGCTCGTTCATGCCCAGGTCGGGAAAGGTGGACTCGAACTCGACATTGCGCGCAAACAGGGTGCCGGTGGCGCCCATCAGCGGGTTGCGCAGGTCGTTGCAGCTGCCGTCGAGATTGCGCGCGCGGATGAGCTCGCCGCCACAGAGCTGCGGCCCGTCACCGCCCACGGCCGCGTAGGCCGGCGAACTCTTGGGCAGGCGCAGCGCGTCCCAGACCTTCAGCGCGCCGCCCTCGACGCCGTCGCGCCCCAGGGTGTAGTCGCGAAAGGTGCCCATGTTGTCGAACAGGTTGAACTTGATCAGCTCCATGCGCTGGTATTCGAGGTCCAGCAGGGCGCCATCGATGCCGCGGCCGTTGCGCGAGAGGTGCCGGCCCACGCCCGTGGTGCCGGGCGAGAGGCTGCTGGCGTCGCCGGTGGCCCAGTAGTTGGCCCAGTCCACATAAGGCGTGCTGCGGAAGGCGGCCGCCTTGTCGCCGCCGCGGCAGCGCGCCACGTCCTCCGAGACCTTGCCCAGAAAGCGCTCGCCGCGTTCGGCGGCCAGCGGGCGCAGGCCGCCGGCCACCATCTTCACGCAATCGTCCAGCGCGCTGCTCTGGCCGTCGGGCGGGCTGGCGCAGGCGGCGAGCAGCAGGCTCAGCGGGAGTGCAACAAAGAGGTGGTGCAGGCGTGCTCTCAGCATGGTGGGCGCTCCCTGGTCTTGTCGGTGCCGGCGATTGGAGTCCGCGCCGCGCAGCGCAGCCATCCCTAAGGTCGGGACCCTGGCGGCCGCTGCGCGACCGGCGCATACTTGCCCTCATGGCACTCCTACATGCAAGCTCGGCCGAGCCTATTGATATCCGACCGTTGGGCGCACGGCTGATGAGCGAAAAAACGGTCGCGTTGTTCAAGTCCAGCGAGCTCGAGGTGATGCGCCTGGTGCTGGCCGCGGGCAAGGCCTTTCCGCCGCACAAGGTGGCGGGCGAGATCACCATCCAGTGCATCGAAGGGCGGCTGGACGTGACCATCGACGGCGCCAGCCATGTGCTGGAGGCCGGCCAGCTGCTGTTTCTGGCGGGTGGCGTGGTGCATGGGGTGGCGGCGCTGCAGGACAGCTCGGCCCTGGTGACCATCTCCCTGCCGCGCTAGGGGCAGCGATGGTGGTGCGTGTGTTGCGGCTGGGGACGCCTCGGCTGGCGGATGAAGGCCTGCGCATCGGCACGGTGCGGCGCCCGCCGCGCGGGGTGCCCAAGGAGGAGTTCGCGCGCCAGAACTGGTACGACAGCTGGTTCCCGACGCTGGCGCCCAGCGCCGAGACCATGAAGCTGGGCCAGGCCGCGCAGACCCCGGCCGAATGGGCCGCCTTCATCAAGAAATACCGCGCCGAGATGGCCGCGCCCGAGGCCGCCCATGCGCTCAGGCTGCTGGCGGCGCTCTCGCACCAGAGCAATTTCTCGGTGGGCTGCTACTGCGAGCACGAGGCGCATTGCCACCGCTCGGTGTTGCGCGCGCTGCTGGCCGAGCAGGGTGCCGCGCTGGGCTAAGCTTGCGCCTTCGCAAAAATCAGTAGCGAGGATCACGGTGCAAGCACTCCACCTGATGCGCAGCCTGTTCGCCTACAAGGCCTGGGCCAACGAAGACCTCTACGACAGCGTGGCCCGGCTGCCCGCCGAGACGCGCGCGGCCGAGTTGCATGCGGCGCTGCGCGTGCTGAACCACATCCATGTGGTGGACAGCATCTTCGCCGCCCATCTGCAGGGGCAGGCGCATGGCTATGCGGGGCTCAACACCCCCGAGACGCCCGGCCCGGCCGAGTTGCGCGCGCGCGTGCAGGCCAGCGACCGCTGGTACCTCGGCTATCTGGACACGCTCAGCGACATGGCGCTGGGCGAGGTGCTCGATTTCACCTTTGTGGATGGCAAGCCCGGCCGCATGTCGCGCGCCGAGATGCTGCTGCACGTGGCCACGCATGGCAACTACCACCGCGGTGCGGTGGGCCGCATCCTGGTGCAGGCCGAGGTGGCGCCGCCGCCCGATGCGCTGACGGTGTTCCTGCACCGCCCCGCGACGCCGGCGTGACGACGCTGCTCGCCCTTTGCGGCAGCCTGCGCGCGGCCTCACTGCATCGCGAACTGCTCGGCGCCGCGCAAGACCTGGCCCCGGCCGGGGTGAGCCTGCGGATCGCCAGCGATCTGGGCGCGCTGCCGCTCTTCAACCCCGACCTGGAAGCCGAACCGCCGGCCGCCGTGCGCCGCCTGCATGCCGAGGTGGCCGCGGCCGAGGCGCTGGTGATCGCCAGCCCCGAGTACGCGCATGGCGTCACCGGCACGATCAAGAACGCGCTCGACTGGCTGGTGGGCTTCGAGCCCTTCGTGGGGCGACGCGTGGCGATCTGGAAGGCCTCGCCGCGTGCCCGCCACGCCGATGCCGCGCTGCGCGAAACGCTCAGGACCATGGCGGCCGAGATCGTCGAGCCGGCCTGCCTGAGCCTGCCGCTGCTGGGCGCCCGGCTGGACGCGGCGGGCATCCGCGCGGCGCCCGCCATGGCAGACCCGATCCGCGCGGCCTTGCGTGCGCTGGCGCAGGGGCCCGCGCCGGCCGCCGCGCCGGGCTGGCTGCTGCGCCCGGCCCAGGCCGGCGACGCGACGCGCCTGGCCGCCCTGGCGCTGCAGGTCTGGCTCAGCACCTATGCCTGGGAGGGCGTGTCCGAGGACATCGCCGCCTATGTGCTGGCGCGCTTCACGCCGGCCGCCTTTGCCGAACTGTTGGCCGATGCGCAGCGCCTCCTGCTGGTGGGCGAGGGGCCGGGCGGCCTGCTCGGCTATGCCCAGCTGAGGCGCGGGGCGCCGCAAGGTGGCCTGGAGGTGGAGCTGGAGACGCTCTATGTGCAGGCGCCCGCCCAGGGTACGGGCCTGGCCCAGGCGCTGCTGGCGCAGGCCCGGCTGGCGGCGTATCGGCAGCTGGGGGCGCCCGCCATCTGGTTGAGCGTGAACGCCCGCAACGAGCGCGCCCTGAACTTCTACCGCCGCGCCGGCTGCATCGAATGCGGCGAGACCTGGTTCGAGCTCGGCGGCGGCCGGCATCTCAATCTGCTGCTGCGCACCGCGCCTTGCAAGGAGACACAACCATGACGACAAGAACAGCCGTGCTGGTGATCGACGTGCAGCGAGGCCTGTTCGAGCCCGCGCCCCAACCCTTCGAGGCGCAGCAGACGGTGCAGCGCATCAACGCGCTGACCGCGCGTGCGCGTGCCGCCGGCGTGCCGGTGGGCGTGATCCTGCATGAGCGCGAGGGCAGCGCGCTGGCCCACCAGAGCGAGGGCTGGCAGCCGGTGGCGCAGCTCGACGTCGACCCGGGTGACCGCCTGATACGCAAGACCACGCCGGACTCCTTCCTGCGTACCGAGCTGGGCGCCTGGCTGGCGGGCCTAGGCGTGCAGCGCCTGGTGATCTGCGGTTATGCCAGCGAGTTCTGCGTCGATACCACCACGCGGCGCGCCGCGGCCCTGGGTTTCGAGGTGGAGCTGGCGGCCGATGCCCACACCACCCACGACAAGCCCCATGCCACGGCGGCGCAGATCCGCGCCCACCACAACGCCACCCTGCCGGGCATCACCAGCTTCGGGCCGCGCATCCGCGCCCTGCCCAGCGCCGAGATCACGCTCTGAGGGCGCAGGCAGCGATGCGGCCCTTGTTCAGCGTCGACGGGGTGGAGGCGCGCAGCGTCGATGCCGGCGCCGCGCCCCAGGTGCAGGCCTTGTTCGAGGCCAACCCGGCCTACTTCCTGCTCACCGGCGGCGAGCCGCCCGGGCCGGGCCTGGGCCTGGAGGAGCTGGAGAGCCGCCCGCCCGAGGGCTGGCCCTACACCGCGCATTGGAGCCTGGGCTTTGTGCGGCCGGGGCAGGGCGGGGCGGCGGACGTATGGCTGGGCCTGGCGCTGATCGACACCGACCTGCTCGCCAGCGGGGTCTGGCATATCGGCCTGTTCCTGCTCGCCACGCCGGTACATGGCAGCGGCCTGGCGCCGCGCCTGTATGCGGCGCTGGAGCAATGGGCGGCGGCGCAGGGCGCCGGCTGGTTGCGCCTGGGCGTGATGCTGGGCAATGCGCGCGCCGAGCGCTTCTGGGAGCGCCAGGGTTTTGTCGAGCTCAAGCGCCGCCCCGATATCGCGATGGGCCGGCTGCGCCAGACCGTGCGCGTGATGCTCAAGCCGCTGGGGGCGCACAGCGTGGCCGAGCACCTGGAACGCGTGCCGCGCGATCGCGCCGGCGCGGGCAACTGCTAGGCCGGGCCGCGCCGCCGAGGTGGTAGATTGCGGCCATCGCAGAGGGCTGCCCTCTGGCCGCCCTGGGCACTCGCCCACAGGAGTCCTTACCCATGCCGTTTGACCTGCCCGAGCTGCTCGGTCCCTTTCTGCTGCCCCTGCTGATCGCGATCCCGCTGGCCATCGTGGTCATCATCATCAGCACGCGCCGCGGCGACGATGTGGACGAGCCGCGCCGCCGCGAGCCCCCGCCGCCGCGCCCGCCCGCGCGCGCGCCGGTGGCCATGCCTGAGCCCGTACCCGCGCCGCCGCCAGCCGCCGCGCCGGCCGGTCCGGTGCGCGTGCTGCTGGTGGATGACTCTGCGGTGGTGCGCGCCAAGCTCGGCAAGCTGCTGCAGGGCGCCGGCTACGAGGTGCTGGCGGCGCGCGATGGCGTCGAGGCCCTGGAGCTGCTGGGCCAACAGCATGTGCATGTGCTCATCACCGACCTCGAGATGCCCAACAAGGATGGCTTCGAGCTGATCGCCGATGTGCAGGGCAGCCTGGAGACCGAGGACCTGCCCATCATCGCCATCACCGGCCATGAGGAGCTGCAGGGCCGCGTGACCCAGGTGCAGGGTCTGTACGGTATCTTCAAGAAGCCCTGGCACGACCGCGAGCTGCTCAAGCGCGTCGAGACCCTGACGCATTTGCGCAAGCCGCCGGCCTTGCCGGCCTGAAGCAGCCCCGGGGGCCACGGGGGTCCCCCCGATGGCGGCGCGCGGCGCCTGTGCTGCAATCGGCGCATGCGATCAAGACTCCTCAAGATAGCGGCCATCCTGCTGGCCCTGGTGGCGGCGCTCGCCGGTGTGCTGGGCTGGCATCTGGGCGGCAAGCAGCCGCAGCGCAGCGGCACGCTCGAACTCAGCGGCCTGCAGGCACCGGTGCAGGTGCGCTGGGATGAGGTCGGCGTGCCGCATATCAGCGCCGCCAACGAGCCCGACCTCTACCGCAGCCTGGGCTATCTGCATGCGCAGGACCGGCTGTTCCAGATGGAGATGGTGCGGCGCCTGGCGCGCGGCGAGCTGGCCGAGATCCTGGGCCCCAAGCTGGTCGAGACCGACCGGCTGTTCCGCACCTTGGGGCTTCGCGCCCATGCCGATGCCTATGCGGCACGCGTGCAGGCCGCCCCGCCGACCCCGGCCATGCGCGCGCTGCAGGCCTATCTGGAGGGCGTCAACCAGTACCAGGCGACGCGCCCGGTACCACTGGAGTTCGAGATCCTGGGCATCCCCAAGCGGCCCTTCACGATGGCCGACACCGTCAGCGTGGCCGGCTATCTGGCCTATAGCTTTGCCGCTGCATTCCGAACGGAGCCTGCGCTCACTTATGTGCGCGACCAGCTGGGCCCCGACTACCTCAAGGTGTTCGAGCTGGACTGGCGGCCCGAGGGGGCGGTGCGCACGGCCCTGGGGCTGAAGGGCGGCGACTGGCAAGACCTGACCCGCCTGGCACTCAACAGCCAGCAGGCGCTGGAACTGGCGGGCGTGCCGCAGTTCGAGGGCAGCAATGCCTGGGCGCTCAGCGGCAGCCGCACGCGCAGCGGCAAGCCCTTGCTGGCGGGTGACCCCCACATCGCCTTCTCGGTGCCCGCGGTGTGGTGGGAGGCGCATCTGCAGGCGCCCGGCTTCGAGCTCTATGGCCACCACCAGGCGCTCAACCCGATGGCGCTGCTGGGCCACAACCGCCAGTTCGGCTGGAGCCTGACGATGTTCCAGAACGACGATCTGGACCTGATCGTCGAGGAGCCCAACCCGGACAAGCCCGGGGAGGTCTGGTTCCAGGGCCGCTGGGTGGCGCTGCAGGAGCGCGAGGAGATCATCACGGTGAAGGGCGCGGCGCCGGTCACGCTCAAGCTGCGCCGCTCGCCGCATGGCCCGATCGTCAACGACGCCGTGCCCGGAGCCACGGGCAGCCGCCCGGTGGCGATGTGGTGGGCCTTTCTGGAAACCGAGAACCCGGTGCTGGAGGCCTTCTACGCGCTCAACCGCGCCAACAGCCTGGGCCGTGCGCGCGCCGCCGCCAGCCAGATCCATGCGCCGGGGCTGAACGTGGTGTGGGCGAATGCCGACGGCGACATCGGCTGGTGGGCCGCGGCCCGCCTGCCCAAGCGGCCGGCCGGCGTGAACCCCAGCTTCATGCTGGACGGCGCCAGTGCCGAGTCCGACAAGCTCGGCTTCGAGGACTTCAGCGCCAATCCGCAGGAGGAGAACCCGACGCGCGGCTATGTGGTCTCGGCCAATCACCAGCCGGCCGGCGCCCTGCAGGTGCCCGGCTATTACAACCTCTGGGACCGCGCCCAGCGCCTGGACGAGCAGCTGCGCCCGGAGGGCCAGACCTGGGACATGGCGCGCGCCCAGGCCCTGCAGCTGGATGTGCAGAGCGGCTTTGCGCAGCGCCTGCTGCAGCCGCTGCTGCCAGCGCTGCGCGCGGCCGCCGCCGGCAACGAGCAGGAGCGCGCGCTGGTGGAGCGCCTGGCGGCCTGGCCCGGCCGCCATGAACTGGGGCTCAACGAGCCGGTGCTGTTCCACCAGTTCCTCTACGAGCTGACGCGCGAGGCCATGGCCGACGAGATGGGCGAGGCCATGTTCGACAACCTGCGCCGCACGCGCGCGCTCGACCATGCCTTGCCGCGCCTGGCCGCCGACGCTAGCTCGCCCTGGTGGGACAAGCGCGGCACGCCGGCGGTGGAGACGCGCGAGCAGATCGTCGCCCTGGCCTGGAAGGCGGCCATCGCGCATCTGCGCCAGACCCTGGGCGCCGACCCCGCCAGCTGGACCTGGGGGCGTGCCCATACCCTCACCCATGGCCATCCGCTCGGCCTGCAGAAGCCGCTCGATCGCATCTTCAACGTCGGCCCGCTGCCGGCCCCCGGCGGCCACGAGCTGCCCAACAATATGGCGCAGCGCCTCGGCCCGGCCCCCTGGGCGGTGGTGTACGGGCCCTCGACGCGGCGCGTCATCGACTTCGCGCGTGCCGGCGAGGCGGTCGGCAGCAACCCGGTGGGGCAGAGCGGCGTGTGGGGCGATCGCCATTACGAGGACCAGGCGCGCTCGCATGTGCAGGGCGGCTACCGGCTGCAAGTGCTCAACGAACCCGATGTGCTGGCCCATACTCGCAGTACCTTGACGCTCAAGCCGGTGGACTGATGGACATGTCGTTGCGGATCGGTATCGCCCTGCTGCTGAGCTTGCTGCTGCCCGCCAGCCAGGCCCTGGAGCTGCCCGAGCCCGACGCGCTGCAGGCCAGGCTGGGCCGGGCCGTGCAGGCGGTGCAGGTGATCGAGCCGCATCTGAGCGTGGCCGGCCAGCAGCTCAGGGTGCGTTACCTGGGCTACCCGGCGCCGCTGGTGTTCGAGCGCCTGCTGGGCGCCGACTGGCAGCGGCCGGGGCGCGAGATCGAGCTGCGCGCGCTGGACGGCTTTGTCTCGCGCGTGCCGGTGGAGCGCTTTGCCAAGTACCAGGCCTGGCTGGTGCAGGCGCGCGCTGATGGCGCCGCCTTCATGGTCGACAACCATGCCCAGCATGAGAAGCAGGTGCCGCTGGGACCCTACTACCTGGTGTGGGACAACATCGCCGCGCCCGAGCTGGTGGCCGAGGGTGGCGCGGTCTGGCCCTATCAGGTGGCCAGCATTGCGCTCAAGCCCGGCAGCCGCGAGGCCCTGCTGCCGGCGGGGCTGGGCTCGGGGTTTGCCGAGCATGCGGAGCTGGCGCAGAAATACTGCCTCAGCTGCCACCAGGTGAACGGTTATGGCGGTGAGAAGATGCCGCTGAACCTGGCGGTACGCGCCAAGCTGCTGGACTTGCGCACCTGGCGTACCTGGCTGCTGAACCCCCAGACGCTCAAGCCCGGCACCGCCATGCCGCCCCTGCCCGACACCCTGCCCGCAGCTGAGCGCGAGGCCATCGTGGCCAAGCTGCACCGCTATCTGCGCGCCGTGCCGGTGCTGCCGTAAGAGGCCGAGACAAGCGCCATGGACCAGCCCGCCGACGACGAGCCGATCGACCGCGTGCTGCTGCCGCCGCAGCTGGACGAGTCGAACGCGCTGCCGGCCGGCACGCGCTTTGCGGAGCTGGAGATCATCAGCACGCTGGGCGTGGGTGGCTTCGGCATCGTCTACCTGGCGCAAGACCATGCGCTGCAGCGCCGCGTGGCGATCAAGGAATACATGCCGGCGCAGCTGGTGCGGCGCGCCAGCGGCAGCCTGGTGACGGTGCGCGCCGGCGTGCTGCGCGAGACCTTCGAGCTAGGGCGGCGCAGCTTCGTCAACGAGGCGCGGCTGCTGGCGCGCTTCGACCACCCGGCCCTGCTGAAGGTCTACCGCTTCTGGGAAGCGAACGGCACGGCCTATATGGTGATGCCCTATCTGCAGGGCCAGACACTCAAGCAGGCGCGGCTGGCGATGGCGCAGCGCCCCGACGAGGACTGGCTGTGCCGCGTGCTGCTCACCCTGCTGGATGGCCTGGCACTGCTGCATGCCGAGGCCATCGTGCACCGCGACATCTCGCCCGACAACATCCTGCTGCCCGAGGGCGGCGGCGATCCCATCCTGTTGGACTTCGGCGCGGCGCGCCAGGCCATCGAGGATCGCAGCCAGCACATGACGGCCATCCTCAAGCCCAGCTTCGCGCCGATCGAGCAATACGCCGAGGCCACCGGCCTGCGCCAGGGCCCCTGGACCGATCTCTACGCGCTCGGCGCGGTGATGCATTACCTGCTGCTGGGTCATACCCCGCCGCCCGCCACCGCGCGCGCCATGGTGGACGAATACCTGCCGCTCTCCGGCGCCGGCCTGCTGGGCTATTCGATGCCCCTGCTGCTGTGCCTGGACTGGATGTTGCGCGTCCATCCGCAGGAGCGCCCGCAGTCGGTGGCCGAGCTGCGCGCCGCGCTGGCGGGCGAACGCGCCGCACCGCTGCCGCCGCAGCCCACCGCGCCGGCGGTGCACCAGGGCCTGTCGGCGCGTGGCTCTGGCTACGAGCCTACCCACCAGCTGCCGCCTCCGCCGCCGCCGCCCCCGCCCGATCTGCTGCTGGAGGCCGAGCCCGCGCCTGTGCCGCCACTCGCGGCGCCATCGCCCGCCTTGCCGCCAGCGCCGCTGCCCGAACCACGCCAGGCCGAGCCCGAGCCCGCGCCGGCCGGCATGGCCAGGCGCTTGGGTCTGACGCTGCTGCTGGCGGGCCTGGCCGCGACGGCCGGCTGGATGTGGCTGCCTCGGGGTGCAACGCCACCGCCGGCTGCGGTGCCGGCATCCACGGCAAGCGCCAGCGCCGTGCCCGCCGTGATCACCGAGGCGCGCGACGAGGCCGGCGTGCCGGTGCGCACCGGCGCGCCGTTGGCGGCCAGCCAGGCCAGGCCGCGTCCGCCGGCGCGCGCCAATGCGGCCTCGGCGGTCGCGCCGCCACCCCAGGCGGCCAGCCGCACCGAATCGGCTGCCGGCCCGCGCGAGGCCTGCGGCAGCCGCAGCTTCCTGGCGCTGGCCTATTGCATCGACCGCGAATGCGAGAAGCCGGTATTCCAGCAGCACCCGGAATGCCTGCGCCTGCGCGAGCTGCGCGAAAACCGGCAGCGCAATCGCCAGTAAGGCGGGGGAAGGGCTCAGGGCCGCACGGCCGTGACCTCGATCTCCACCAGCCAGCCCGGCAGCACCAGCCCCGCCACCTGCATCACCGAGCGCGCCGGCAGGCGCGGCTGTGCGGCGCTGCCGAAATGCTCGCGGTAGGCGCTCATGAAGCCGTCGAAATCCATCTTGCCGCCCTTGGCCGGGTCGCCCACCAGAAACACCTGCATCTTCACCACGTCGCCCATGGTGAGGCCCAGGCTCTTGAGGCTGCGCTCGATGCCGGCCAGCGTGCCGGCGGTCTGGGTGCGGGTGTCGCCATAGGCGGCCAGGCTGCCGCGCTCGGCCTTCTCGTCCACCACCGGCGGCACCGCGCCGCTCAGATAGACCAGGGTCTTGCCGGCCGGCACCTCCACCGCACTGGCGATCGGGAAGCTGGAGCCGGGCGGGCGGTGGCGCAGCACTTCGTCGGCGTGGCCGAGGCTGCAGCAGCCCAGCAGCAGGGCCAGGGTGGCGATGGTCTTCATGGGGCTTGGCTCCTCTGCTCTTGCTGGATGGCGGCGCGCATGGCGGCCACCTCGTCGTTGGTGATGGCGACGGCGGACTGGCCGGGCGGGCCGAAGCGCCGCAGCACCTCGCCGGCCACCGCGCCGACCTGGCCATCGTCGAGCACGCTGCCAAAGGCCGGCATGGCCTTGCCGCCCTTCAGGATCATGCGCAGCAGATAGGGCGTGGCGGCCAGGCGTGCATTGCCCGCCAGCGCCGGGTAGGCGGCCGCGCCACGGGCACCGCGGCCGTCGGGCATGTGGCAGCCGGCGCAGATCGCGGCGTAGAGGGCCGGGCCGCTGCGCTGGTCGAAGCCCCAGCCGGCCGAGAAGCGTGGCTCATCATCCATTGCCAGCGCGGGCAGGGCGAAGAGGCCGAGCAGCAGCAGCGCCGATCTCATGTGCCGGCTCATGCGCTGGCCTTCGCATGCAGCTGCGTCACCGCATGCTGGGCCGAGAGCACCGCGCCCTCCTGCCAGGCCGGCAGCAACGAAGCATGCTCGCCGGCCAGGATCAGGCGCCCGTCCATCCGCAGCAGCTGCGCGTAATGGCGCTCGCGCGCCGCCTGCGTCCACCAGGCAAAGCAGCCCAGCGTGGCCGGGTGGCGATGCCAGGCCACCGCCATGCCATGCTCGAACTCGGCCGGGTATTGCGGATGGATCTGCGCGCCCAGGCGCAGCGCCTCGCGCACACGCTCGGCCGGGGTCAGCGCGCTGAACTCGTAGGCATTGGCGCCAAAGGCATAGGCGCCCAGCAGCACGCCCTTGCGGGCGTGGAAATGGTGGCTGGGGTAGCCGATCGTGCGTATCGCCAGATCGGTGCTGCTGATGCCGCCGTAGATGCCCTCGTCCTCTTCCCAGAAGCGGCGCCCGAACTGCAGGCCCACCTTGACCGCGGCGAAATAGCTCACCGCATCGATGGCGGCGCGCAGCGCCGGGCTGATGCGCATCTCCACTTGCGAGAGCACCGACAGCGGCAGGGTGCAGATGCACCAGTCGGCGCTCACGCTCAGCGGCGTGCCGGGGCGGGCGAGGTCTTCGTATTGCGCCGTCACGCCGCGTTCGTCCTGCTGGATCTCGGTGACGCGCGCCCGGTAGCGGATGCGCGGGCCCACCGCCTTGGCCAGGGCCCGCGCGATCGCGTCCATGCCGCCCACCGGCTGGAACAGCGGCATCTGGTATTCGAAGCCGCTGCCCAGATCGAGCCGGCCGGCCAGGCCGCTGGCCAGCACATCATGCAGGCCCAGCGGCTGATCATGTGGCGGCGCGGCAGACACGCCGCCCCCCGGCTGCGGGCCGAAGCCGCGCCGCTCGGCGGCGATCTCGCCGGCGCGGTAGCGCCCCTGGGCATCCAGGGCGCCATGGCTGCGCAGGGCCTCCAGCAGGCGTGCCTGGTCCTCGCTGCCGAGGGCCTCGTCGAGCTGATGCTGCTGCACCACCTTGGCCAGCAGCTCGCTCACCTGGCCCTGGAAATCGGCCTGCAGCTCGCGCCAGCGCTGCGGCTTGCCGCCGAAGGCCTGCTGGCCATGCACATAGGCGTTGTGGTTGACCTGGATGAAGGGCTGCAGCGCCACGCCCAGGCGCTTGCAATAGCCCAGCACGCCATGGTGGTGGTAGGGGATGCGCCAGGGGCCGGGGTTGAAATACTCGCCCGGCGCGAACTCGCAGTGCTGGCTGGCGCCGCCCAGCTCGGTGTAGTGGTCGCCGCCGCGCAGGGTCCAGCAGCGGCCGCCGGGACGTGCCTGGTATTCCAGCAACTGCACCTGGTAGCCGGCGCGCTGCAGCTCATAGGCCGACACCAGGCCGGCAAGACCTGCCCCCAGCACCAGCACGCGGGCCCCCTTGGGCGCGCGGCCCAGGCCGAAATCGGCGCGCGCTGGCGAGGCCTGCACCAGGCCCAGCTGGGTCAGCGCCGCATAGACCGCGCCGCTGCCGGCCACGCGGCCCAGCTGCTGCAGCCAGGCGCGGCGGCTCGTGGATGGGCGGGTTTGCCTGCTCATGCGGCCCACCATAGCAAGCCGCCCGGCTTCCGACCAGAGGGCGATTGCCGAGGCAGGGGGCGCGGCGCAGAATCGCCGCATAACAACATGATGGCGGGGGCGCGCTCGGGCGGGTGTGGACGGTCGCCCGCGTCCCTGCGCATGCGCCGGGCCGAACTCGCCGTTGCCTCAGGGAGTTCAGCATATGCAAGCATTGAGAAACCGTTCCATCGCGACACGGCTGCGGCTGGGGTTTGCGCTCCTGATACTCGTCAGCATGGCGGTGGCCCTGTTCGGGCGCCTGGCGCTCAGCCAGGTGGGGCTGCGGATGCAGGCGCTGACCGAACAGCATCTGGTGGTCGTCGGCCTGCTTGGCCAGATCAAGGACAACGTCAACGTCACCGCCCGTGCCGCGCGCAATATCGCCCTGCTCAGCGACGCCGCCGCCAAGCAGGCCGAGAAGGCGGTGATCGACGCCAACCGCAACGACACCCGGGGCCTGCTCAAGCAACTGGAGGATCGCCTCGCGGCAGAGGCCGGCGGGGCCTTGCTGAAGCAGGTCACGGCGACGCGCCAGGCCTATGTGAAGGTGATGGACCAGGCCATCAGCGAGGGCCTGGCCGGGCACAACGAGGCCGCGCGCGACCTGCTGGTGGGCGAGGTCTCGCAGACGCAGACGGCCTACTTCGGCAGCCTCAACGAGCTGGTCAAGTTGCAGCGCCAGCGCATGGATGAGGCCAAGCGGGAGGCCGACGCCACCATCGCGCGCGCCGGCCTGGCGATGCTGGGCCTGCTGGGCTTGGCGGCCATGTGTGGGCTGGTGATCGCCAACTGGCTGGCGCGCAGCGTCACCCGGCCCTTGCTGGCGGCGGTGCAGGTGACCCAGCGCATCGCGCGTGGCGACCTCAGTTCGCGCATCGTGGCCGAGTCGGACGACGAGGTGGGCCAGCTGAGCCGTTCCCTGCATGCCATGCAGGAGGCCTTGCGCAGCCTGGTGGGCGTGGTGCGTGCCAGCAGCGACTCGGTGGCCACCGGCGCCGGCCAGATCGCGGTGGGCAATGGCGATCTCTCGCAACGCACCGAACGCCAGGCCAGCAGCCTGCAGCAGACCGCCGCCTCGATGGAGCAGCTCTCCGGCACGGTACTGGGCAGCGCCGAGACGGCGCGCCAGGCGAATGCCTTTGCCGCCGTCGCGAGCGGCGCGGCCGAGCGCGGCGCGGCGGTGGTGGGGCAGGTCATCAGCACCATGGACGGCATCAACGCGGCCTCGCGCCGCATCGGCGACATCGTCGGCGTGATCGACGGCATCGCCTTCCAGACCAATATCCTGGCCCTGAACGCCGCGGTGGAGGCGGCCCGTGCCGGCGAGCAGGGGCGCGGCTTTGCGGTGGTGGCCGCGGAGGTGCGCAATCTGGCGCAGCGCTCGGCCAGCGCGGCGCGCGAGATCAAGTCGCTGATCGCCACCAACGAAAGCACGGTGGAGGCCGGCTCGCGCCTGGTGGGCGAGGCCGGCCACAGCATGCGCGACATCCATGCGCAGGTGGCGCGCGTGGTGGGCCTGATCGGCGAGCTGGGCGCGGCGGCCGAGGCACAGAGCCGCGACATTGTGCAGATCAACCAGGCGGTGGCGCAGCTGGACGAGTCGACCCAGCAGAACGCGGCGCTGGTGGAGCAATCCGCCGCCGCGGCCGACAGCCTGAGCCAGCAGGCGCGCGTGCTGGTGGATGCGGTGAGCGCCTTCAGGCTGGAGCTGGCATAGACTGCCGGCGATGTTGCGCCACGGTCTGATCGCTACCCTGTTGCTGGCCGGCTGCGCCGTGATGGCGCAGACCCCGCCCTGCCTGATCGTCTACGGCCATGGCCGCAACCTCGGCAGCGAGGCGGAGAACCTGGCCTGGGACCGCCTCAATCTGCGCTTCAACCAGCAGGTGGCGGCCAGCCTGGATGCGGCCGGACGGCGCGTCGTTCCGATGCTGCTGCGCGTCGGCAGCAGCGATCTCGCGGCCACCCTGGAGGCGGTGCTGGGCGAGGCGCAGCGCCAGGGCTGCGAGTTGGTGGTGGACACCGCCGTGTTTGCCGACGATGCGAACGCCGCCCTGGTATTGCGCCTGCGTGTGCACCCGCTGCTGCCGGCCCTGGGGCCGCGCGCCGGCGCACGCCTGCCGCGCGTGGGCGAGGCCATCTACACCAGCCAGCGCGATTTCGATTTCAGCCCGCGCGTGCTGGAGCGGCTGAAGCTGGATCAGCTGGCGCAGGAAATGACGGCCGCCTACCTGGCCGGCACGGCCGCCAAGCCCTGATCCGCCAGGCCCTCCAGATGGGCCGCGTCGGCCCAGCCGAGGATCTCGAAGCGCGCGGCGCCGGCATCGTCCAGGCGCACGCGCACGCGGTTGATGCCGGTATTCGGAATGGCGCATTCGCGCGGGCCGTGCAGGGGCAGGGCCTGGGCGTGACGCCACACCATGTCGAGCACGCCGCCATGGGTGACCACGGCCAGGGTCTGGCGCGGGTGCGCCACCGCCAGCTGGCCCAGCGCGGCGATGACGCGCTGGAAGAAATGCTGGCGGCTTTCGGCGCCACCCGGCAGCGCGTAATCGGGCTCATGGCGGGCCCATTGCGCGAACTCCTCGGGATGGGCGCGGCGGATGTCGTCGAAGCTCATGCCTTCCAGAATGCCGAAGCCCTGCTCGCGCAGCGCCGCCTGCCGCTCGGTCTGCAGGCCCAGGGCATGGGCCAGCGGCGCGGCGCTCTGCAGCGCTCGGCTCAGGTCGCTGGCCACCAGGGCCTGGATGGGCTCGGCGCGCAGGCGCGCCGCCAGGCGCTCGGCCTGGGCCAGGCCATGGGCGTTCAGCGGCACGTCGATCTGGCCCTGGAAACATTGGCGGCGGTTCCAGTCGGTCTCGCCATGGCGTATCAGCAGCAGCTCGGTCATATGACTTCCATTGTGCGACATCGGCTTCTGCTGAAATGCGGCCCATGCAGACACTCACCATCAGCGACGACAAGGCAGCCCTGGACCTGGACCTGCTGCACCGCTTTCTGAGCCAGGAATCCAGCTGGGCGCTGGGCCTGCCGCGCGCCACCATGGAGCGATCGATCGCCAACTCGCTGTGCTTTGGCGCCTATCTGGAGGGCGCGCAGATCGGCTTTGCCCGCGTCGTCACCGATGGTGCCAGCTTCGCCTATCTGTGCGATGTGTTCGTGCTGGCCGAGCATCGCGGCCGCGGCCACAGCAAGGCGCTGATGCGGGCGGTGCTGGCGCACCCGCAGCTGCAAGGCCTGCGCCGCTTCATGCTCGCCACCAGCACCGCGCCCTGGCTCTATGCGCAATTCGGCTTCACGCCGGTGGCCAAGCCGGAGGCGCTGATGGAGCGGCTGGACCGGGACGTCTACAGCCGGCCGGCCTGAGCTAAATCCAGGGCTGCGGCAGCTGTTCGGTGGCGATGGCGCGCTGCACCGCGGGCCGCGCCAGCATGCGCTGCAGAAAGGCGCCCAGCGCCGGCCAGCTGCGTGCCGGGCGCGCGAAGCCGCGCGTCCAGCGGCACAGCATGAAGCTGAAGGGGTCCAGCGCGCTGTAGCTTGCGCCCAGCGTCCAGGGACCCTGGTGGCGCTGGAACTCGGCTTCCAGGAGGTCCAGCAGGCCGCCGGGCGCGCTGATCTGCGCCTCGGCATGGGCCTTCACCTGGGCCACGCCGGCGGCGTTGCCCTCGTCCACCCAGCGCTCCGGGTAGTAGTAGGCCATCAGCAGCGGTTGCAGGGTGTTGGTGAGCCACATCAGCCATTTGTAGGCCTGCGCGCGTTCGGCCGTGCCCAATGCCGGCAGCAGCCCGGCCGCCGGGTGGGTGTCGGCCAGGTGCAGCAGGATGGCGGCGGTTTCCGACAGCACCAGCTCGCCATCCACCAGGGTCGGGATCAGGCCCATGGGGTTGAGCTTCAGGTACGCGGGCGACTTGTGTGCGCCCTGGTCGCGGTCCACCAGCTTGAGTTCGAAGGGCAGGCCCAGTTCTTCCAGCAGCACATGCGGCGCGAAGCTGGCATTGCTGGGGTAGTAGTGCAAATGGATCATGGTGGCGCCATCCTAGCCTGGACGCGCCGGCATTGCGGCGCCTCAATATGGTGGCCATGGCCCGACCTATATTGAATCTGGACCCGCGTCCGGGTCCATGCCCGAAAGGTGGCGACCATGAGAACGCAGATCGCAATTGCCGCATTGATGCTGGTACCCGCATTGGCCATGGCGCAGGCCGCGCCGGCCCAGCTGGAGCCCGTGAAGGTCGGCGGCACGGTGGCCAAGATCGTGTTGCCGGGCAAGGCCTACAAGCTGCAGGCGAGCGAATTCAAGAGCCTGGCCGGCCAGTACGAGCTGGCCGACGGCAAGACCCTGACCATGTCCGGCACGGCCAAGCATATGTTTGCGCAGATCGACGGCATGCCGCGCGCCGAGCTGGTGGCAGCCTCGCCCGAGACCCTGGTGGCCAAGAACAAGCAGATGCGCATCGAGTTCGGCACCACCGCCAACGGCATCGTCAGCGAGGTGGTGGTGACCTATGTCGCCCCCACCGAAACCAAGGGCAGGCGCAAGGCTTCCTAGAGGCTGCAGCCTGCCTCTGCGCCCGAGCCGGCCGACGAACTGCTGAGCGTGACGCCGTAGCGTTCGGCGGTCATGTGCGCCAGGATGGACAGCGCGATCTCGGGTGGCGTGCGTGCGCCGATGTGCAGGCCCACCGGGCCGTGCAGGCGCGCCAGCTCCGCCTCGCTGAGGCCGAAATGCTCGGCCAGGCGGGCGCGGCGCTTGGCCTGGTTGAGGCGTGAGCCGATCGCGCCGACATAGAAGGCCGGGCTCTTGAGCGCTTCCATCAACGCCAGGTCGTCGAGCTTGGGGTCGTGGGTCAGGGCCACGATGGCGCTGTGGCCATCCGGGGCAAAGGCCTGCACGCAGTCGTCGGGCATCTCGCGGGTGATGCGGGCGCCGGGGATCTCGGGCTGGTATTCGTCGCGCGGGTCGCACACCAGCACCTGGTAGTCCAGCGCCAGCGCGAAGTTGGCGAGGTATTGGGTGAGCTGGCCGGCGCCGATGACGAGCAGGCGCCATTGCGGGCCGTGGTGGGTGATGAGGGTGGTGGCGCTGAGTTGCACCACATCGGCACCGGCCTCGGGCGCATGCAGGCTGACGGCGCCGCTGTGCATGTCCAGCACGCGCCGCACGCGAGCGCCGGCGGCCAGCTTGGCGAGCAGGGCCTGCACCTGCGAGGCCGGCCCCAGCGGCTCCAGCACCAGTTCCAGCGTGCCGCCGCAGGGCAGGCCGAAGCGCGTGGCCTCCTCGGCGCCAACGCCATAGCGGATCAGCTCGGGCCTGCTGAGCCGCAGCGCGCCCTCGCGCAGCTTGGCGACCAGGTCGTCCTCGATGCAGCCGCCCGAGACCGAGCCGGCGATCTGGCCATCGTCGCGCACCGCCACCAGCGAGCCCACCGGCCGCGGTGCCGAGCCCCAGGTGCGCGTGATGGTGCCCAGCACCACGCCGCGCTTTTCATCATCCAGCCATTGCGCCACCTGGCGCAGCACCTGCAGATCCACGTTGTCCATTGCAGCCAACCCCTTGCTATCGCAGCAGTGTGCCAGCTTGACGCACAACCCAGGGGTGGCGGGCTCTATGGATGGGCATACAGGAGGGATAACGGTAGCTGTTCGGGCAGCGAATCCCCGCGAGCATGGGGCTTGTCCGCTGACCCCTACAAGGAGACATCATGAGCCAGAAAACGACGCTCAAGGTCAACGGCAAGACGGTGACGCGCGAGATCGCGCCCGACCGCTTGCTGGTGCAATTCCTGCGCGAGGATCTCGCGCTCACCGGCACCCATGTGGGTTGCGACACCAGCCAGTGCGGCGCCTGCACGGTGCATGTGAACGGCCGCGCGGTGAAGTCCTGCAATGTGCTGGCGGTGCAGCTGAACGGCGCCGAGATCACCACCATCGAGGGGCTCGCGGCTGCGAATGGCGAACTGCATCCCATGCAGGCCGCCTTCAAGGAATGCCATGGCCTGCAATGCGGCTTCTGCACCCCCGGCATGGTGATGAGCGCGGTGGACCTGGTGCAGCACCATGGCTGCAGCAGCGAGGCGCAGATCCGCGAGGGTCTGGAGGGCAATTTCTGCCGCTGCACCGGCTACCAGAACATCGTGCGCGCCGTGCAGCTCGGCGCCCAGGGAATGAAGTGAGGAGCCAGCCACCATGAACGCACCCCAGCAAGGCCTGATCGGCCAAAGCGTGCGCCGTCGTGAAGACGCGCGTTTCCTCACCGGCCGTGGCCAGTACACCGACGACATCGTGCTGCCGCGCCAGACCTTCGCCTACTTCCTGCGCAGCCCCTATGCGCATGCGCGCATCAAGAGCATCAACACCGCCGCGGCCAAGGCGGCCAGCGGCGTGCTGGATGTCTACACGGGCGAGCATTTCCGCAATATCGGCGGCCTGCCCTGTGGCTGGCTCATCAACAGCCTCGATGGCTCGCCGATGAAGGAGCCCAAGCACCCCATCCTGGCCGATGGCAAGGTGCGCTATGTGGGCGACCAGTTGGCGCTGGTGGTGGCCGAGAGCTATGCCGAGGCCAAGGCCGCGGCCCAGCTGATCGAGGTCGACTACGAGGACCTGACCCCGGTGGTGGATGCGGCGGCCGCCAAGGGCGCGCCGGCCAGCGTGCACGACGAGGCGCCGGACAACGTCTGCTACACCTGGGGCTGCGGCGACAAGGCCGCCACCGATGCGGTGTTTGCCAGCGCGCCGCACATCACCAAGCTGGAGTTCCGCAACAACCGGCTGATCCCCAACGCGATCGAGCCGCGCGCCGCCAATGCCAGCTACAACCCGGGCGACGAGAGCTGGACGCTTTATGTGGCGAACCAGAACCCGCATGTGGAGCGCCTGCTGATGTGCGCCTTCGTGCTGGGCATCCCCGAGCACAAGGTGCGCGTGGTGGCGCCCGATGTGGGCGGCGGCTTCGGCTCCAAGATCTTTCTCTATGCCGAGGAGACCGCGCTCACCTGGGCCAGCAAGCAGCTGGGTCGGCCGATCAAGTGGACCGCCGAGCGCAGCGAGAGCTTTCTGAGCGACGCCCATGGCCGCGACCATGCCACCGTGGCCGAGCTCGCCACCGACCGTGACGGCCATTTCCTGGCCATGCGCGTGCACACCACCGCCAATCTGGGGGCCTACCTCTCCACCTTTGCGTCCAGCGTGCCAACGATTCTGTACGCCACCCTGCTGGCCGGCCAGTACACCACGCCCAAGATCTATGCCGAGGTGACGGGGGTGTTCACCAACACCGCGCCGGTGGACGCCTACCGCGGCGCCGGCCGCCCCGAGGCTACCTATGTGGTGGAGCGGCTGGTGGAAACCGCGGCCCATGAGCTGGGCCTGGACCCGGCCGAGATCCGCCGCCGCAACTTCATCCACAGCTTCCCCTACGCCACCCCGGTGGGCCTGACCTACGACACCGGCGACTACGACGCCACGCTGAATGGCGTGATCGAACTCGCCGACGTGGCTGGCTTTGCGGCGCGCAAGGCGGTGAGCGAGGCCAAGGGCCTGAAGCGCGGCATCGGCTACTCCACCTATATCGAGGCCTGCGGCCTGGCGCCATCGAACATCGCCGGTGCCCTGGGCGCGCGCGCCGGCCTGTTCGAGGCCGGCGAGGTGCGGGTCCATCCCACCGGCAAGGTCACCATCTTCACCGGCTCGCATTCGCATGGCCAGGGCCATGAGACGACCTTCGCGCAGGTGGTAGCCGACAAGCTGGGCATCCCGATCGACGATGTCGACATCCAGCATGGCGACACCGGCAAGGTGCTGTTCGGCATGGGCACCTATGGCAGCCGCTCGCTCTCGGTGGGCGGCACCGCCATCGTCAAGGCGGTGGACAAGGTGATCGCCAAGGGCAAGAAGATCGCCGCGCATCTGCTGGAGGCGGCCGACACCGACATCGAGTTCGAGAACGGCGTGTTCAAGGTGGCCGGCACCGACAAGAGCGTGCCCTTCGCCTCGGTCTCGCTCACCGCCTATGTGCCGCACAACTACCCGCTCGACAAGCTGGAGCCCGGCCTGAACGAGAACGCCTTCTACGACCCCACCAACTTCACCTACCCGGCCGGCAGCTATGTCTGCGAGGTCGAGGTGGACCCGGCCACCGGCCAGGTGCGGGTGGACCGCTTCAGCGCGGTGGACGACTTTGGCAACATCGTCAACCCGATGATCGTCGAGGGCCAGGTGCAGGGCGGCATCGCGCAGGGCATCGGCCAGGCGCTGCTGGAGCATGGCATCTACGACGTCGAGAGCGGCCAGCTGCTCACCGGCAGCTATATGGACTACGCCATGCCGCGCGCCGACGACCTGCCCAGCTTCCAGATCAGGACCGCCAAGGGCACGCCCTGCACCCACAACCCGCTGGGGGTGAAGGGCTGCGGCGAGGCCGGCGCGATCGGCTCGCCACCGGCGGTGATCAACGCCATCTGCAACGCCATCGGCGTCAAGGATGTGCCCATGCCCGCCACGCCGCATGCCGTCTGGCAAGCCATCCAAGCATCGCGTTGAAGGAAAGGGGATCACTCATGAGCTTCAACTACACCCAAGCCGCCACCCTGGCCGATGCGGCGCGCGCCGCCGCCGCCCTGGATGCCAAGATCATTGCCGGGGGTCAGTCCTTGCTGGGCGCCATCAAGCTGGGCCTGGCCGCACCGGCCTCGCTGGTGGACCTGAGTGCGCTGGCCGATCTCAAGGGCATACGCGTGGACAACGGCCGCGTCGTGATCGGTGCGATGAGCACCCATGCCACCGTGGCCGCGTCCAAGGAGGTGCAGCAGGCTATTCCCGCGCTGGCCGATCTGGCCGGCCATATCGGCGATCGCCAGGTGCGCAACCGCGGCACCCTGGGCGGCAGCCTGGCCAACAACGATCCGGCGGCCTGCTACCCCGCGGCCGTGCTGGCCCTGGGCGCCACCATCCACACCGACAGGCGCAGCATCGCCGCGGATGACTTCTTCAAGGGCCTGTACGAGACGGTGCTGCAGGAGGGCGAGATCATCAGCTCGGTGAGCTTCCCGGTGCCGCTCAAGGCGGCCTGGCAGAAGTTCAAGCAGCCGGCATCGCGCTTTTCCATCGTCGGCGTGTTCGTGGCCAAGACGGCAGCGGGCGTGCGGGTGGCTGTCACCGGGGCCGGGCCCTGCGTGTTCCGCGCCAGCACCATCGAGGCGGCGCTCGCCAGCAGCTGGAGCGAGACCTCGGCCAAGCTGGTTTCCATCAAGCCCGATGGCCTCAACAGCGATCTGCATGGCTCGGCCGCCTACCGCGCCGCGCTGATCCCGGTGCTGGCCGGTCGCGCCGTGGCCGCCGCAGGCTGATGGCGGCGCTGCCCTCCAGCATCGACGACTGCGCGGCCGGCCTGCTTGCCCACGACTATGTGGCCGAGCGCGAGCTGGCCTGCGCGGTCTTTCTGGCCTTGCGCCTGCAGCGCCCGCTGTTCCTGGAGGGCGAGCCCGGCACCGGCAAGACCGAGATCGCCAAGACCCTGGCGGCGCTGCTGGACCGGCCCCTCATCCGCCTGCAGTGCTACGAGGGCCTGGACATGGCCAGCGCCGCCTACGAGTGGAACTACGCGCGCCAGATGCTGGAGATCCAGGCGGCCAGGGAGGGGCAGCGGCTGCATGCCGACGAGCTCTTCACCCGCCGCTTCCTGATCCCGCGCGCGCTGCTGCAGGCGCTGGAGATGCCCGGCCCGCCGGTGCTGCTGATCGACGAGCTGGACCGCGCCGACGAGCCCTTCGAGGCCTTTCTGCTGGAGCTGCTGAGCGATTTCCAGCTCACCATTCCCGAGCTCGGCACTGTGCGAGCCGCCGAGCCGCCCATCGTCGTCATCACCTCCAACCGCACGCGCGAGATCCACGACGCGGTGAAGCGGCGTTGCCTCTACCACTGGGTGGGCTTTCCGGATGCGGCGCGTGAGCTGGCGATTCTGCAGCGCCGCGTGCCCGGTGCGGGCGAGGCGCTGGCGCGTCAGATCGTCGGCTTCATCCAGGGTCTGCGCGGCATCGATCTCTACAAGCTGCCCGGCATCGCCGAGACCATCGAATGGTCGCGCGCGCTGCTGGAACTCAACGCCCTGGTGCTGGACCCCGAGACCGTGCACATGACCCTGGGCGTGCTGCTCAAGTACCAGGACGACATCGCCAAGGTGCAGGGCTCGGAGGCGGCGCGCCTGCTGGAGCAGGTGCGCGTGGCGACGCATGGCTGACCACCCCGCCGCCGCCGGGCCGCCCCAAGGCGAACGGGACCCCCTCGGGGGGCTGAACGGCGCCGCAGGCGACGGGCAGGGGGGCCCACATCTCCACGAGAACGTCACGCACTTCGCGCGCGTGCTGCGCGATGCGGGCCTGCGCGTGGGCACCGATCGCATCGAGCTCTGCCTGCAGGCCCTGCAACTCGGCGGCATCGCCTCGCGGCGCGATTTCAAGGCCACGCTGGCGGCCTGCCTGCTGGACCGCCAGGAGCACCGCGCCCTGTTCGAGCAGGCCTTTCACATCTTCTGGCGCGACCCCGACCTGATGGGCCGGGTGATGGCGATGCTCTTGCCGCGTGCCCAGGCCAAGCCGGGCACCCCGCCACCGCCCGAGAACCGCCGCCTCGCCGACGCGCTGTTCCCGCAGGCGGCGAAACTGCCGCAGCCACCGGCGGAGGAGTCACGCATCGAGCTCGACGCCACGCTCACCTGGAGCCAGCGCGAGCTGCTGCGCCAGCGCGACTTCGAGACCATGACGGTTGCCGAATGGGCCCATGCCAAGCGACTGCTGGCGCAGCTGCAGACCTTGTTTCCGCGCCGCCCGACGCGCCGCTGGGCGCCGGCCGCGCAGGGCCGGGTGGCCTGGCGCGCCAGCCTGCGCGCTTCGGCCCGGGGGCCGGGTCTTGCCCTGCGGCGCGAGCGGCCGCGCCTGCGCGTGGCGCCGCTGCTGATCCTGGCCGATATCTCGGGCTCGATGAGCCGCTATTCGCGCATGCTTCTGCACCTGGCCCATGGCCTGGCCAACCCGCAGCAGCAGCGCCATGCGCCGCGCGTCGCGAGCTTTGTGTTCGGCACCCGACTCACGCCCATCACCCGCCTGTTGCGCCAGCGCGACCCCGATCTGGCGGTGGCCGCGGTGTCGCGCCGCGTGGCGGACTGGTCGGGCGGCACGCGCATCAGCGCCTGCCTGCACGAGTTCAACCAGCATTGGGCGCGGCGCGTGCTGCCCGCCGATGCCACCGTGCTCTTGATCACCGACGGGCTGGAGCAGTGCGCTGACGACGACCCGCGCTGCGAGGCCCTGGCCCGTGAGGCGGCGCGCCTGCGCCTGCGCTGCCGCCAGCTGATCTGGTTGAATCCGCTGCTGCGCTATGAGGGCTTCGAGCCCAAGGCCGCCGGCATCAAGGCGCTGCTGCCCGAGGTCAGCCTGCATGTGCCGGCCCACAATCTCGCCAGCCTGGAACAACTCGCACACCTGCTCAGCGCCTCATCTTCGTCATCCTCATCATCATGCAACTGACCGGACAAGAAACCCTCCCAGTCACCCAGGCCCAGGCCTGGGAGGCGCTCAACAACACCGAGATGCTGAAGGCCGCCATCAGCGGCTGCGAAGCGCTCACACCCGTCAATGTCGAGGGTGGCGAGCATGAGTACGAGGCCCTGGTGGCGGTGTCCATCGGCCCGGTGAAGGCCAAGTTCAAGGGCAAGTTGAGGCTCTCCGATCTACAACCGCCCAACAGCTACCAGCTCGCCTTCGAGGGCTCGGGCGGCGCCGCCGGCCATGGCAAGGGGCAGGCCCATGTACGGCTGGAGGCCCAGGGCCCGGCGCAGACGCTGCTGCACTACGAGGTGCAGGCCAGCGTGGGCGGCAAGATCGCGCAGATCGGCTCGCGCCTGGTGGACATGGCGGCGCAGAAGATGGCGGGCGACTTCTTTGCGGCCTTCAACAGCGCGCTGCAGGCGCGCTACGGTGTCGCGGTGGCTGTTGGAGCGGCAGCGCCGCCCAAGAGCCGCTTCCAGCGCCTGCTGGACTGGTACCTGGGCTGGCTGGGCCGCATCTTCACCGGCAAGCTCTGAGAAAGGCTCAGGACAGCCGCTCGCGCAGCACCGGCGTGGCCTGCTCGATCGGTGCCAGCAGCAGCGGCCAGATGCGCTCGCCCAGCTCGCGCCTGAACATGCCGAAGTGGCCGATCGCGCGCAGGCCCAGGCTGCGCGGGTCCAGGGTGTGGCGTTGCACCGCGGCGCTGCGGAACTGGCGCGCCAGATGGTCCACCGCGGGGGCGGGGCCGAACAGGCTGTCGTCGCTGACGTTCCACAAATGCACCGGGCCGGTGTAGCGGTGGTGGCCCAGCTGGCCCTGCAGGCTCGGGTCGCTGAACATATAGCCGCGGCGCCGGCCCCAGCGCGCCCAGTCCAGCGCCGCCGCCTTCGGCAATGCCTGGGCGCGCGCGCCCAGCAGCCAGGCCGGGCCATGGCCCAGCAGATGACTCAGGCCGGGCAGCAGGGCGTGGAAGAACAGCATGGCCTTGGCGCGCTGCAGGCCCGACCAGAAGCGCCAGTCGGCCGCCTGTGCCGCCACGCCCAGCAAGGCATCGGCGCACTCGAAGCCGGGCGCCATGCCCACCGCGTTGCCACCGAAGGAATGGCCGATCGCCAGCAGCCCCAGCGCCTGGCCCTGGCTCTGCTGCGCCTGCTGGCGGCGTTTGTCGGCGGCGCGCAGCGCGGCGGCCATGTCCAGGCCGGCCCAGTCGCGCAGGCCGGCGGCCTCGTCCCTGACGCGGCCCTGCAGATTCGTGCCGATGCCGCGGTAGTCATAGCTCAGCACCGCATAGCCGCGCCGGGCCAGCCATTCGGCAAAGCCGCGGTAATAGGGGCTGGCCACCGCCATCGCCGGGCTCACCACCGCCACCGCGCGCAGCGGGCCGGCCGGTTCATGCCAGGTGGCTTGCAGCAGGCGGCCGTCGCTGCAGCGCAGCTGGGTGGGGGTGGTGCTGATTTCCGTTTCATTACGCATGCAGACAGTCTAGGTTGGTGACAATCCAAGGAATAGACTCGCATCCGACGACACATTGATTCCGGATTGTTGACAGTGGCCACCCAACTCTCGCCCCATCGCCGCCGCAGCGCCGCCGACCAGGCCCTGGACGCCAACGCCCTGGAACTGTTTGCCCGTATCGCCCAGGCCGGCAGCTTTGCGCGCGCCGCGCGCGAGCTGGGCCTGACGCGCGCCGCGGTGAGCCGGCGCGTTGCCGCCATCGAGGCGGCCGTGGGCATGGCGCTGTTCGCGCGCAGCACCCGCAGCCTGAGCCTCACCGAGCCCGGCCGGCGCCTGCTGGCGCGCGCCCGCACCGTGCACGAGGCGGCCGAGGGCGCACGCCTGGCGCTGCGCAGCGAGCGCGACCAGCTCGGCGGCACCCTGCGCATCAGCGCCGCGCCGGTGTTCGGCGTGCATGTGCTGGCGCCGCTGCTGGCGCGCTTCCAGACCCTGCATCCCGACCTGCGCTACGAGCTGATCTTCAACTACCGCCGCGTGGACCTGCTGCGCGAGGGCGTGGACCTGGCTTTTCGCGCCACCGCGCGCCCGCCCGAGGACTGGGTGGCCCAGCCGGTGCTGCGCTACGCGGTGCGCCTGTATGGCCGCGCCGGGCGCGCGCCGCTGGAGGGGCCGCAAGCCCTGGCGGCGCTGCCCTGCCTGCTGGTGGGCCAGCACGAGGATCCCACCGAGGCCTGCTGGCTGCACGAGAGCAGCGGCGCGCGCCATGAGATGGCCCTGCGGTCCGCCGCCTGGGGCAACGATCTCGACGCCCTGCTGCAGATGGCGCGCCATGGCGATGGCCTGGTGCTGAGCCCGGATTTCTGCGTCGGCCCCGAGGATGGGCTGGTGGATCAGTTGCCCGGCTGGCGCCTGCAGCTCAGCGAGGGCGAGGCCATCCAGGCGCTCACCCTGCCGATGCCGGCCGGCTCCGAGACCGCGCGCGCCCTGGTGCGCTTTGTGCGCGAGGCGCTGGGCAGCGCCGCGCCCTAGCGGGCGGGGTCAGGTCTTGCGTCGCGCCTCGCTCCCTAATGCTGGGGATCCGGGCGGCTCTTGAAAGGGCCATGGACGCTCCTATTTCAGGCATCGACCAGCCGGTCATTCATCTCAAACATCCTGAACGGAGCTCAAGCCATGTACCAATCATTGCTGAACTATCCGAGCAGCCTGTTCGGTCAATTCGAAAGGCTGCGCCGCGACCTTGACGACGCCTTCGGCATCTCGACCCTGCCCAGCAGCATTCGCTCGGTGGCCGCCGGCAGCTTGCCGATGATCAACGTCGGCCGCACCCGCAACAGCGTGGAGGTCTATGCCTTTGCGCCGGGCCTGGACCCGGCCAAGATCGAGGTCACCGTCGATCGCGGCGTGCTGCACATCGCGGGCGAGCGCGCCAGCGCGATTCCCGGCGACGGGGCCGTTCGCCTGAATGTCTACACGCGTGAACGTGTCTGCGGCCGCTTTGACCGCGCGGTGGCGCTGCCCGAGGGCATCGATCCCGAGCATGTGCGTGCCAATTACCGCGACGGCGTGCTGCAGGTCAGCATCGCGCGCCGCGAGTCCGCGCAGGCCAAGCGCATCGCGGTGCAGTAAGGCCATCCAACTGCCAGACATAGGAGTAGCGATCATGAGCCAATCCCCCATGAATCAGACGCAGCAGCGGGATGATGCGCAGCGCGACGAGCGTGCCGTGCAGCCGCAGGTCGACGTGTTTGAGGACGAAGGCGGCATCACCTTGCTGGCCGATATGCCCGGCGTGCCCAAGGAGTTGCTGGAGGTGCGCGTCGAAGGCGACGCCCTGACGATAGAGGGCCGTGTGCAGCCGCAGACGCCGAAGGATCTGGAGGCCGTCTATGCAGAGCTGCGCGTGCCCTGCTACCGCCGCAGCTTCACCCTCAGTGGCGAACTCGACAGCGCGGGCATCGATGCCAAGCTGAAGGACGGCGTGCTGACCCTGCGCATTCCCAAGCAGGCCTATGCCCAACCGCGTCGCATCGCGGTGACGGCGGGCTGAGTCGGAGGCCGAAACCATGAGCAAACTCGCAGAGCAGTTGAAGCATGGTGCCGGCCAGGCCTGGGAGTCGCTGTCCGAGGGCTGGCGTGAGCTGGGCGCGCGCGCCAGCGGCGCGCTGACCCGGTTCTGGTCCGTCGCGGAGTCACCGGCCGAAGGCGCCGCCGCCGCGCAGCCCAAGCCGGCGGCCGCCTTCGACGCACGCTGGCCGCCACCGGCGCGCTGGACCTTCATGGCGGTGGACATCTATGCCGACGAGCAGCAGCTCAGCGTGCGCATCGAGGCACCCGGCATGTGCCGTGAGGACTTCCGCATCGAGATGAGTTCGCCGCAGGTGCTCAGCGTGTCGGGGCACAAGCGCTGCGACGCGGAGTTCGATCGTGGCCACTACCGCCTGGTGCAATGCGCCTACGGCAGCTTCCGTCGCGACATCCATCTGCCCGCTGCCGTGGAGGTGAACCAGGCACAGGCCCGCTACGAGAACGGCGTCCTGCGCATCGCCCTGCCGCGCCAGCAGGGCTACAGGCGCCAGGTCGAGGTGCGCGGCTGAACGCCAATGGCCGCGCCGCTTCAGCGATTCAAACCCGGCCGCGCCCAGCGCTCCAGCGCATCGAACAGCCACTGCACCAGCAGGGCCAGCGCGGCCGCGGGCAGGGCGCCGGCCAGCATCAGATCGCTGTCGTTCACCGCCAGGCCGGCGACGATGCGCTCGCCCAGGCCGCCGGCACCGACAAAGGCCGCCACCGTGGCGGTGCCCACGTTCAGCACCGCGGCGGTCTTGATGCCGGCCAGCAGCACCGGCAGGGCCAGCGGCAGCTCGATGCTGCGCAGCAGCTGGGCGCGCCGCAGGCCCAGCGCCCGGCCGGCCTCGCGCAGCCCCGCCGGCACGCCCTGCAGGCCGGCATGCGTCATGCGCACGATGGGCAGCAGGGCGTAGAGGAACAGGGCCAGCAGCGCCGGCACGAAGCCGATGCGGCCCAGCAGGGCGATCAGAAAGGCCAGCAGGGCCAGCGAGGGCAGGGTCTGCAGCAGCCCCACCGCCGCCATCAGCAGGCCGGCCAGGCGCGGGTTGAGCCAGGCCCAGATGCCCAGCGGCACGCCCAGGGCCACGCCCAGCGCCAGCGAGCCCAGCACCAGGGTCAGGTGTTGCCCGAGCAGGCGCCACAGATCGGGCGCCAGCAGGCGCTGCCACAGGCCGGCGCGGCCCTCGGTCGTTGGCGCCGCTGCTGCCTGGCCCTCGGCCAGGAAGCCCGCTGCCACCGCGGCGAAGCTGCGCCCGTCCAGCTCCACCTGGGCGTTCAGCTCCATCATGCGGCGCGCGTCGATGCGGCCGGCCAGCGCGGCGGCCAAGGGGCGCTCATCGAGCGAGGCGCGCATCAGCAGCAGGGCGTCGTAGCGCGGGAAGAAGTGGCGGTCGTCGCGCAGCACGCGCAGCGGCAGGCGCGCCAGCTTGGCATCGGTGGTGTAGACGTCGATCAGGTCCACCTGGCTGCCCGCCAGGGCCTCATAGGCCAGGCCATGGTCGATGCCGGCCGGCGCCGCCAGCCGCAGACCGTAGGCACGCGCCAGGCCGGGCCAGCCGTCGGCGCGTTGCAGGAACTCGTGCGAGAGCCCCAGGCGCAGGCGCGCCGCCTCGGCCGGCGCCAGCCGCGCCAGCGCCGAGATCGAGTCCACGCCCAGGCGCGCCGCATCGGCCTCGCGCATCGCCAGCGCATAGCTGTTGTTGAAGCCCAGCGGCACCGCCGCCTTCAGGCCGCGCGCCGCCAGTGCCTGGTTGAGCGCGGGCAGATCGGGCGGGCTGCCCTCGAGCTTCAACAGCTCGCGCGCGATCGTGCCCGTGTATTCCGGATAGATGTCGATGCTGCCGGCCTGCAGCGCCTGCGCCAGGATGGCGGTGTTGCCCAGGCCCTGCCGGTGCTCGGCGGCGACGCCGGCGCGCTGCAGGCTCTGCCGCACCAGCTCGCCCAGCACATAGCTTTCGGTGAAGCGCTTGGAGCCCACCTGCACGGCGGGTTGGGCACCGGCAGAGCCGATCAGAAGGCAGGCCAGCAGGCAGCAGAGCAGGGGGCGGCGCATGCGGCGATTCTGCGCCAAGGCAGGTGGGCGGCTATGCTTGCCGCCATCCCTGACGCATCGCTGCACCATGACAAACGCCGCCACCACGCCCCCCAGCACCCCGCTCGACGAACCCCGCCTGACCTCGCTCTCGCATGGCGGCGGCTGCGGCTGCAAGATCGCGCCGGGCCTGCTGTCGGAGATCCTCAGGGGCACGTCCAGCATGCCGATTCCGCAGGAGCTGCTGGTGGGCATCGAGACCGCCGACGACGCCGCGGTCTACCAGCTCAACGACGAGCAGGCCCTCGTCGCCACCACCGATTTCTTCATGCCCATCGTCGACGACCCCTTCGACTTCGGGCGCATCGCCGCCACCAACGCGATCAGCGATGTCTACGCGATGGGCGGCCGCCCCATCATGGCGCTGGCCCTGGTGGGCATGCCGATCAACCGGCTCTCCACCACCACCATCGGCCGGGTGCTGGAGGGCGGCGCCGCGGTGTGCCGCCAGGCGGGCATCCCGATCGCCGGCGGCCACACCATCGATTCGGTGGAGGCCATCTACGGCCTGGTGGCGCTGGGCCTGGTACACCCCAAGCGCGTCAAGCGCAATGCCGATGCGCGCAGCGGCGACCTGCTGGTGCTGGGCAAGCCGGTGGGCGTGGGCGTGATGAGCGCGGCGCTCAAGAAGGGGCAGCTGGGCGAGGCCGGCTATGCGCAGATGATCGCCAACACCACCCGGCTCAACACCCCCGGCCCCGACCTGGCCGAGCTGCCGGGCGTGCATGCGATCACCGACGTCACCGGCTTCGGCCTGGCCGGCCATGCGCTGGAGATGGCGCGCGGCGCCGGCTGCGCGCTCGAGCTCGACTGGGCGCGCGTGCCCCTGCTGGACGGCGTGCGCGCGCTCGCCGGCCAGGGCTACGTCACCGGCGCCTCGGGCCGCAACTGGGCCGGCTACGGGGCCGAGGTGGAGCTGCCCGCTGGCTTCGCGCCCGAGGACCAGGCCCTGCTGAGCGACCCGCAGACCAGCGGCGGCCTGCTGGTGGCCTGCGCGCCGGACGCGCTGGACGCCGTGCTGGCGGTGTTCGCGCGCCATGGTTTCGCGCAGGCGGCGCTGGTCGGGCGCATGGGCGAGTCCATGGAGCGGCCCCGCTTAAGGGTGCGCTGACGGTGCGCTAGGCTGCGTTGATGCAGCCGCGATCCTCGGGATAGGCAGGGCGGCGGGCCGCCCGCAGAATCCGGCCCAGGGAGTCATCGCCAATGAAGATTTACCTGTCTTCGACCCTGGACGATCTGCGCGACTACCGGGCCGGCGTGATGGACGCGCTGCGCAAGGATGGCCATGTGGTGGTGGACAGCTACCTCGCCACCCCGCAGCCGACGCTGCAGCAATGCGTGGACGATGTGCGCGGCTGCGACATCTATGTGGGTGTGTTTGCATGGCGTTATGGCTGGCTGCCGCCCGGCCAGAGCCAGTCCATCACCGAGCTGGAATACCGCGCCGCGCTCGACGCCGGCAAGCCGCGGCTGATCTTTCTGCGCCCTCGCAAGGGCTGGCCGGGCGAGTATTTCGAGGAAGACAGCGAGGCCCATGCGCACATCGTCAAGTTGCGCCAGGAGCTGGGCGACGGCACGGCGCAGACCAGCAACCAGTTCAGCGACCCGAGCGACCTGGCCCTCAAGGTCAGCCAGGCCCTGCACGAGCAGGAGCGCCGGCAGGCCGGTGCGGGCGAGGCGGTGCGGCGCGAGCAGGCGGCCGGGCGCGGCAACTCGCTGATGGAGCCCTCGGCGCCGCCGCATCCGCAGCGCCTGGCCTGCGGCCTGCTGCTGCTGGGCGTGCGCGGCAGCGACGACGCCGCCCTGCAGCGCCTGCGCGACGCCATGCCGCCGGCCTGGCATTGCCAGGCGCGCGCCTGGACACCCGAGTCCGATGCCGAGCTGGCGACGCTCGATGCGCTGGCGGCGCGCGCGCGCTCGGTGGCGCTGCTGCTGAGCCCGGCCTCGCTGGCGCGCCTGCAGGCCTCGGCCGCCGGCGCGGAGCTGATGCGCTGGCTGGGCGAGCGCCTGGGCGGTGCCTTCGTGCTGAACGCCGGCGTGGATGCCGCCGCGCTGCCGCCGGCCTGGCCGGTGCGGCGCGTGCTGCCGGTGGCGCAATGGCTGGCCAGCCCGGCCGGCAGCCTGGGCGGCGAGCTCGCCGATCTGCAGGCCGCCCTGCCGGCCGATGAGCTGGATCTCGACGACGAGGCCCTGGTGGGCCTGGCCTGCACCACCATCGCGATGACCGCCGCCGAGGCGCGCGCCCTGGCCGACGCGCCCGAGCAGGTGCGCGATCGCCTGGGCGCCGACGCCTACGCCTATTTCCAGGATGTCACGGCCCGGCTCGCCGGCGCCGGCAGCGACTGGACCGCGCGCTACGGCGCGCAGCGCGGCCAATGGCGGCCCTTCGGCGCGCGCAGCGCCGACGAGCTGCTGGCCGATGCCGTCACGCGCCTCAACAGCCAGCCCTTCCTGGCGCGCCAGGAGCATGCGGCGCTGGCCGGCAACCGCGTACGCCTGCGGCCCTATCCCTTCGACCCGCTGCGCCTGCAGGAGGGCATGCCCGCCGCCAGCGCCTACGAGGCGGCGCGTGCGCGCGGCTGCCTGGTGCTGATCGACGAGCTCTCGATGCTGCATCCCGATCTGCGGCCCTATGCCTCGATGTTCGTCAGCGATGCCAATGTCAGCGTGGCCACGCTCTCGCCGCTGGACCCGGCCGCCACCGCGCTCGACAAGCTCGTCAGCGTGGCCGGCCCCTTCAATGTCGGCGCGCTGGTGGACCGCTTCGGCAGCAAGCTTGACCCGCGCTGCGAGCTGTCCATCAACAGCAGCGCAAGGCTGCGGCGCTGGTTGCGCCTGGCCATCCCCGAGACCCTGGCCGTCACCGACGCCCAGGCCGCCGACCCTGAGCGCCGCGCCGCCTTCAAGCGCCTGGCCTTCGGCGCCCCATGATCTACACCTTCTATTCCTTCAAGGGCGGGGTGGGCCGCTCGATGGCGCTGGCCAATGTGGCGGACCGCCTGGCGCGCCGCGGCATGCGCGTGCTGGCGATCGATTTCGACCTCGAGGCGCCGGGCCTCGAGCGCTACTACCCGATCGACAAGGACGCCGCGCTCGCCAACCCTGGCCTGATCGATCTGCTGCGCGCCTTCAAGGACAGCCTGGCGGGCCGCGGCGAGTCGCTCGAGGCGGGCGCCTTCCGCAATCTGGCGCGCTTCGTGTTCCCGATCTACGAGCGCGTCGGCGAGGGCGGGCGGCTGGACCTGCTGACCGCCGGCTGCCGCAGCCCGGGCGAGGGCCTGCGGCGTTATGCGCTGGAGGTGCGCACCTTCGACTGGCAGGACTTCTACTACAACTGGGAGGGCGAGGCCTTCTTCGAATGGTTGCGCCGCGAGCTCACCGGCCCGCAGGGGCGCTACGACGCGGTGCTGGTGGACTCGCGCACCGGCGTCACCGAAATGGGCGGGGTGTGTGCCTACCAGCTCGCCGACGTGGTGGTGATGATGAGCGCCGCCAACCACCAGAACCTGCAGGGCACGCTGGACGTGGCGCGCGACTTCTGCTCGGCGCCGGTGATGGCGCTGCGCCATGGCCGGCCGCTCGAGCTGCTGGTGGTGCCGGCGCGCATCGAGCAGCGCGACCCGGCCCTGCTGAAGGCCTTCTACCAGCGCTTCCAGGAAACCTTCGAGGGCCAGATCCCGGCCGTGCTGGCGGGCGTGTCGGCCGAGTCGCTGGCGATTCCCTACGAGCCCGAGTACGCCTTCGAGGAAGTGGTGGTGACCGACCCGGCGCGGCGCGAGCGCCTAGCCAGCATCGGCGCCGCCTACGAATGCCTGGCCGACGCGCTGGTGATGCTGGGCGATGGCGCGATGCTGCGCCTGCAGCCGGCGGCGCGCGCGGCGCTGTGGCCGGCGCGGCCCGAGCCGGGCGATGACGCGGCCGCCGCCACCGCGCCGCCGGCGCCCGGCGCCGAGACCACGCTGCGCTACGACCCGACGCGCCGCTTCGCCGACTACGACGCCTTCATCTCGCGCGGCAGCGCGGCGCCGCTGGCCGAGGCGCTGGAGCAGGCGCTGCGGCGCTGCGGCGTGCGCGTCTATCTCGACAACTCGGCCCTGGTGCCGGGCGAGAGCTGGTCGCAGGCCACCGCCCAGGCTCTGCACCACAGCCGCCATCTGCTGCTGTGCCTGGACGCCGGCGGGCTCTCGCCCTGGCAGAAGCGCGAGGTCGAGCAGGCGCGCACCGCCGCCCAGGCCGTGCATGTGCTGCCGGTGCTGCTGCCCGGCGCCGAGCCCGAGCTGCTGGCGCTGGCGCTGCGCGGCATGGCCGATCTGCAGCCGGTGGACCTGCGCGGCTGGCCCGAGCGGCAGGTGGAATTCGACCTGCTGGTGCAGCAGCTGAACCAGCGCGTGGGCGCCGAGGCCACCGCGGCCGCGCCGACCGCCAGCTTCAATCCCTATGCGGGCCTGGCGCCGGGCGGCGAGGCCCATGCCGGCCTGCTCGACCTGCCCGAGGCGGCGCTGCAGGCCTTGCTGCAGGGCCTGGGCGAGCTGCACGGCATGCAGCTGCTGGGCCCATCGGGCGTGGGCAAGACCACGCTGGTGGCCAGCGGCCTGCTGCCGGCGCTGCGGCGCGGCGCGATGGGCCTGCCGGCCCCCGAGCTGCTGTGGATCGATGCGCGCCTGCAGCCCGACTGGCTGGCGCAGTGGCAGGCTCCTGAAGCCGAGGCGTCGCCGCGCATCACCATCGTCGATCACGCCGACGAGCTGCCGGCCGGCCTGAGCATGGACGATGGGCGTGCCGATCTGCCGCGCGCCGCCTGGCTGGCCGAGCTGCAGCGCGTGATGGCCGGTGCCGGGCCGGCCGCGCGCCTGCTGCTGATCGGCCGCCATGGCCTGCCGGCCTGGCCCGGCCGCAGCGTCGAGCTGCATGCCGCCGCCGCGCCGCCCGAACGCCCGCGCCTGGACGTGCCGGCGCTGCGCACTGGCATGGCCTTCGAGCCCGGCCTGCTGGAGCGCCTGGAGGCCGATCTGCAGCTGGGCTGCGAGCCGCTCAGCCTGGGCCAGCTGCTGCTGCCGGGCCTGTGGGACAGCGCGCGCCACGGCTTTCTGGCCAACGAAAGCTATGCCGCGCGCGGCGGCGTGCCCGCTGCCTATGCCGCCCATGTGGACGCGGCGCTGGCGCGCAACCCGGCGCCGCTGCGCGCGCGCGCCGAGGGCCTGCTGCTGTGGCTGCTGCAGCTGGGCGGCGAGGCCGCCTGGGCCTGGCGCAGCAGCAGCTGGCAGCGTGTCAGCCAGCTGCGCGGGCATGATGCGAACGCCGCGCCGGCGCTGTTCTGGCTGGTGCGCGAGCGCGTGCTGCATCTCGAGCAGCGCGACGGCGAACTGCAGCTGCAGCTGCTGTGGCCGCTGCCGCCGGCCTCCTGCTCGGCCCTGCAGCGCCTGCTGGACGAGCATGGCCCGCAGCTGCGCCTGCGCGGTGCGCTCGCCTTCGCGCAGGAGCGCTGGCAGCGCGCCGAGCGCGACCCGGCCTCGCTGCTCACCGGCCAGGCGCTGCGCGATGCCCAGGGCCTGGTGGACGGCTGGGATGCCCATCTGACCCAGGACATGGTCGACTATGTGCAGGCCAGCCAGCAAAGCCTGCTGGAGGCCGGCCGGCAGGCGGCCGCGCAGGCGGTGGCCCAGGTGCGGCAGCGCCGCCATGTGCTGGTGGGCGTGCTGGTGGCCGCGCTGGGCGTGGGCGGCTTTGTCTGGACGCGCAGCCGCAGCCACGACGCGGAGCTCGCCCAGACCACCATGCAGGCGGCCGAACGCGTGCAGGAAAGCAAGACCGAGGGCGCGCGCGCCGCGGTGGCGATCGCCCAGGTCACCAGCGATGGCTCGGCGCGCCAGGCCGCCGAGTCGCTGCGCGGGCGGCGCGTGGCGATCCAGTACAGCGGTGCCTGCGAGCTGGGCCTGATGAACACGCTGGCGACGGCGCTCACCGCGCTGGGCGCGAATGTCGATGCGCCGCAGTATGTCGAGGCGCCGCTGCCTGGCGAGCTGCGCTACACCAGCGGCCACCAGGTGGCGCGCGATCTGCAGACCGTGCTGGGCGATCTGCTCGGCTCGATGGGGCTGAGCTTTCGCCCGGCGCTGAAGGAGCTGCCGGGCGAGCTTGGCGCGCCGCTGCTGCTGGCCCTGCCAGAACTCAGCCGCCTGCCCAATCCGCGCAGCGGCGAGGCGCGCGAGGGCCGCGATGGCAACACCCTGCTGCTGGTGCCGGCCGGCTGCGCCACGCTGGGCTCGGAGCGCGCGGCGCGCGAGTTGCTGATGCGCAGCCTGGGGGTGCGCTACATCAGCCTGTTCGACAACGACAAGCCGCTCGCGCACCGCTGGCTGGACGCCTACTATGTGCAGCGCACCGAGGTCACGAACGCGCAGTTCGGCCGCTATGTCGCGCAAGCCTGCGCCGAGCAGCCGGCCAGCTCGGCCTGCCCCGCGGCCTGGAACGCGCGCGGCAAGCCCGATGAACCGGCGCGTTACCTCAGCTGGCAGGCCGCCGATGCCTATTGCCGCTGGGTCGGCGGCCGCCTGCCCAGCGAGGAGGAATGGGAGAAGGCGGCGCGCGGCGTCGATGGCCGCCAATGGCCCTGGGGCAACGAGCCCGACGCCAAACGCTTCCATGGCGAGCGCAATGCGCGCCGCCTGCTCGCCGCGGTGGGCAGCTACCCGGCCGGCAACAGCCCCTATGGCGCGGCCGACATGGCCGGCAATCTCTGGGAGCTCACCGCCTCGCCCTGGGGCGAAGGCTCGCATGTGATGAAGGGCGGCTCCTACCTGAACGACCTGGCCGAGGCGCGCGCCTCGCTGCGCTGGTCCAGCAGCGATGAGGCGCGCGGCGCCGACTACCTGGGCTTCCGCTGCGTGGTCGACTACCGCAGCCTGCGCTGAGCTGTTGATTCGTCTCGACGGTTGTCTATCCGTCGCCCGGTGGCGGCGGCCGGGCGACTCGTTTCCTATCGTGCTCCCATGTTCAACAAGGAGCACGACATGAGCAGCCACCTCAGCCTGGAGGCGCAGCGCGCCGAATTCGCGCAGCGCCGCTTTCTCGCCATGCCCCTGGCCGGCACCCTGGCCTGGGCGCTGATCGCTGTGGTGGGCGCCACCTGCAGCGTGCGAACCGCGGTGCTGACCCTGTACCTCGCCACCGGCGCGATCTTCTACCTGGGCCTGCTGATCGCGCGCTTCACCGGCGAGGACCTGCTGGGCCGGCGGCGGCCCGCCAACAGCTTCGACCGCCTCTTCATGCTGGGCATGCTGCAGGCGCTGCTGGTGTTCGCGATTGCGCTGCCCTTCGGCATGCAGGACGCCAGCTCCCTGCCGCTCAGCATCGGCATCCTGGCCGGGCTGATGTGGCTGCCCTTCTCCTGGATCATCCAGCACTGGATCGGCCTTGCCCACACGCTGGCGCGCACCGCGCTGATCCTGCTCGCCTGGCTGTGCTGCCCCGGCCAGCGCTTCGTGCTGATCCCGGCCCTGGTGGTGCTGGTCTACCTCGCCACCATGCTGGTGCTGGAAGCACGCTGGCGGCGCCGGCTGCCATCCATCCCGCCGCAGCCACAGTTCGCCGCATGACCAAGGCCACCGGGGTGGCGCGCCGCTATCGTGCGCCCACCTTGTTCATTGCATTGCTGCGACCATGACAAAACCTCTGATGACCACCCTGTCCGCCGGCCTGGTGCTGGCCTCTCTTGCTGCGGGCGCACAGACGCCGGGCACGGCCGCCACCCAGCTCGCGCCGCAGGCCGAGCGCCAGGTGGTGACCCGCGCCGACCAGCTGCCGCGCCGCAGTCGCACGCTGGAGCAGCTGCCCAGCGACTACCTGGCGGCGCCGCTGAGCGCCCTGCAGGCGCTGGGCGCCAAGCTCGAGGCCGATGTGCAGGCCGACCTGGCCGGCTACGACATCCGCGATGCTGCGACGCTGCGCGAGTACTACGGCGCCATGGCCACGCTGGCGCAGCTGCGCGGCGACTGGGCCGCCGTGCCGGCCTGGACGGCCAAGGCGCGTGCGCTGCAGGAAAAGGCCGGCGCCCGCCTCAGCAGCGGCGTGCTGACCGAGCTGCTGGCCCAGCAGAAGCTGCAGCGGCAGGACAGCGCCTGGCTGCGCGCCGAGGTGCAGCGCCGCTTCGCGGCCATGCCCTGGGCTGATGTGCAGGACAACCTGAAGAGCACCAAGGGCGGCATCGAGACCTACAACCCGGAGCTGGTGCGCGGCGCCTTCAAGAGCCAGCTGGATGCGATGGCCAAGAACGGCAATCTGGTGCTGCCCGACCAGATGGTGCTGGCCATCATCGGCGCGCGGCTGCAGCTGGAATTGCTGCCGCCCAACCAGGCGGCCATCGCGGCCGGCCTGCAGGCGGTGCTGGACGCCAACAGCCAGGCCCAGGCCAAGGCCGACCTCTGGACGCCGCGCACCTTTGCGATCCCCGCCGATGCCAAGGCGCAGCCGGTGGTGCTGGCGGTGTGGGACTCGGGCGTGGACCTGAACCTCTTCAAGCCCGCCGCCGCGCGCGGCATGGCCTTCGATGCCGAGGGGCAGCCGGCCAAGGATCTGCTGCGTCCGCTGGGCGAGGCGGCGCCGCGCTGGCCGCAGCTGCGCAGCCTCATCAAGGGCTCGATGGACCAGCGCGCGGCGCTCGACACCCCCGATTCGCGCCAGTTCCGCGGCACCATGGCCGGCCTCAAGGCCGAGCAGGTGAAGGGCTTCAGCGAGGACATGGCGCTCGCCGGCCTGTATGTGCACGGCACCCATGTGGCCGGCATCGCGGTGGAGGGTAACCCCTTCGCCCAGGTCTATGCCGGCACCATGTTGTGGAGCGCCGAGAGCGTGCCGCCCAAGCTCAGCGAGCCGCGCGCGCAGGCCGTGGCCGCGTCCTACCGGGCGATGGTGGCGGGGTTCAAGCAGGCCGGCGTGCGCGTCGTCAACATGAGCTGGCGCTACGGCCCGACCGCCTATGAGGCCGCGCTGGCCTATCACAACCTGGGCGGCGTGCCCGAGGCGCGCAAGCAGGAGGCGCTGCGCCTGTTCAAGATCGAGCGCGATGCGCTGCGCGAGGCCATCGCCGGGGCGCCCGAGATCTTCTTCGTGGCCGGCGCGGGCAACGAGGACAACAGCGCCGACTTCCAGGAATACATCCCGGCCGGCCTGGAACTGCCCAATCTGATCACCGCCGGTGCGGTCGATCGCAGCGGCAGCGAGACCAGCTTCTCCACGTTCGGCAAGACGGTGGTGGTGCATGCCAACGGCTTCGAGGTGGACAGCCCGGTGCCCGGCGGCGAGCGCCTCAAGCTCAGCGGCACCAGCATGGCCAGCCCGCAGGTGGCCAATCTGGCCGCCAAGCTGCTGGCGCTCAAGCCCGCGCTGACGCCGGTGCAGCTGAAGGCGCTGATCCTGCAGGGCGCCGAGCGCCTGCCCGATGCCGAGGGCAAGCCCGGTCGGGTCAACCTGATCAACCCGCGCAAGAGCGCGGCGCTGGCCGGCATCCAGCTCTGAGCGGGCGGCTTACAAGTGGATGCAGGGCTCGGGGGGCGGGGCGGCTAGAATCGCGGGTTCGCCTGTGCTGCCGGCGCTCCCCCTCCCGTAGCAATCCGGCCCGTCGCCGCTCCCCGGCCCGGGCCCTGGGTCCATGTCAGTCTCGTCCAATCGTCTGTTCCACGTCGACGCCCTCAAGGCGCTCGCCGCCCAGGTCATTGTCCTGCACCACCTGTCCGTCTACGGTCCGGTGGCGCAAGCCATGCAGGCCCTGTTGCCCGATCTGAGCGCGCTGCTGTTCCATTACGGCCGCATGGCGGTGCAGGTGTTCCTGGTGGTGGGCGGCTATTTGTCGGCGCGCGGCCTGTCGGCGCGCGGCGGCCTGGTGAGCGGCCATCCGCTCGAGCTGATCTGGCGCCGCTATCTGCGCCTGGCGCTGCCCTTCATGGCGGCCGTGCTGCTGACCTTGCTGTGTTCCGAGCTGGTGGAGGACGCCCTGCCCGAGCTGGTGCCGCAAAGCCTGAGCCTGGCGCAGCTGCTCTCGCATGCCCTGCTGCTGCACGGCGTGCTGGGTCACGAGGCGCTCACCGTGGGCGCCTGGTATGTGGCGATCGACTTCCAGCTCTTCGGCCTGCTCCTGGGCCTGCTGTGGCTGGCGCGCTCGGCCGTGGGCCTGCCGCGTGCCTGGCGCATGGTGCTGGGCCCCTGCCTGGTGCTGCTGCTGTGCGCGGCCTCGCTGTACGCCTTCAATCTGATGCCGGAGCTGGACCATCTGGCGCTCTATTTCTTCGGCGCCTATGGCCTGGGCGCGATGGTGCACTGGCTGAGCCTGTCGCGCGCGCCGCGCCTGGCGCTGGCCGTGCTCGGGCTGCTGGCCCTGGGCGCCCTGGCCCTGGCCTTCCGCGAACGCCTGCTGCTGGCGCTGCTGACCGCCGCGGCGCTGGCGGTCTGGACGCAGCGCCCCAGCCAGGGTCTGCGCCTGCCCGACTGGCTGAGCCGCATGCTGGCCCACCATGGCCAGCATTCCTATGCGCTGTTCCTGGTGCACTTTCCGGTCGTGCTGCTGCTGAACGCCTGGGTCGAGCCCCAGGCCGAGCCGCTGGGCGCCTGGGCCGCCGTCTACCTGCTGGCGGCCTGGCTGCTCAGCAATGTGGCGGCGCTGCCCTTCTACCGCTGGATCGAGGCGCCGGCCGCGCGTCTGCGTCTGAAGGCGGCACCGGCCATCACCGCGCTTCAGCGCTGATCGGATTCGGTGCGCTGCAGATCGGCCAGGGTCTTGCCCGCCTCGTCGCGGAAGCGTTCGTCCAGCACCTCCAGTTGCTGGATGCGGTCGACGCGGAAGTTGCGAAAACCTTCGCGCAGCTCGCACCAGGCGGCAATCGTCCAGACCGGGCCCCAGAACAAGCAGGCCAGGGGCCGCAGCACGCGCTCGCTGCTGACGCCGCTGAGGTCCAGGTACTGCACGCGCAGCTTGTGGCGCGTCTCGGTGGCCTGGCGCAGCTGACCCAGGCGCGCGCGCGTGGCGTCGTCCAGACCGCGCAGCGGCGCGTAGACCGCCAGCCGTTCGGCCGCGGCCCGCGCGGCGGGGGGGAGCACGGCCAGAATCTTGGAGAGGGCGTCCTCGGCCTGGCGGGCCAGCGCCTCATCGAGCTGGCCCTGCGCCAGCCGCACCACCGCCACCAGGGCCTGTGCCTCCTCGGCGCTGAACATCAGTGGCGGCAGGTCAAAGCCCGCGCGCATGCGATAGCCCACCCCGGCCTCGCCCTCGATTGGCACGCCCTGCTGCTGCAGGGCGGCGATGTCGCGGTAAATCGTGCGTGCCGACACCTCCAGCCGGGCGGCCAGGAAGTCGGCCTTGGTGAGGCGGCGTCCACGGATGTGCTGGACGATCTGGAACAGGCGGTCGGCGCGGCGCATGGGCGGCATTCTCCACTGCCGCTACAGTGCAGCGCATGCAAAGCAAGGAACTGCCTCACGTCATCATCATCGGTTGCGGTTTCGGTGGCCTGGAAGCCGCCCGCAGCCTGGCCGGTGCGCCGGTGCGCATCACCATGCTGGACCGCAGCAACCACCATCTGTTCCAACCCCTGCTCTACCAGGTGGCCACGGCGGGCCTGTCGGCGCCCTCGATTGCCGCGCCGATCCGCCACATGCTCAGGCGCCAGCGCAACTGCACCGTGCTGATGGCCGAGGTCACGGGCATCGCCAAGGCCGCGCGCCGCGTCAGCCTGGCGAATGGCCAGCAACTGACTTACGACGCGCTGATCGTCGCCAGCGGCGCCACCCACAGCTACTTCGGGCGCGACGAATGGGCCGAGCATGCGCCGGGCCTGAAGACCCTGGCCGATGCCTTCAAGCTGCGCGCCAGGCTGCTCAGCGCCTTCGAGCGCGCCGAGACCCTGGCCAGCCCGGCCGAGCGCGAGCCCTGGCTCAACTTCGTCGTCATCGGCGCCGGCCCCACCGGCGTGGAAATGGCCGGCACGCTGGCCGAGATCGCCCGCCACACCTTGCGCGACGAGTTCCGCCGCATCGATCCGGCGGCCGCCAGGGTGCTGCTGCTGGAGGGCTCGGAGCGCGTGCTGCAGGCCTTCCAGCCGGCGCTGTCGGCCAAGGCGCAGCAGCAGCTCGAGGGCCTGGGCGTGCAGGTGCGCACGCGCTGCAAGGTGGTGGCCATCGACGCCAGCGGCGTCGAGCTGGAGGAGCAGGGCGGCGAGCGCCAGCGCATTCCCACCCACACGGTGGTGTGGGCGGCCGGCGTGGCGGCCTCCCCGCTGGGCCGCGCCCTGGAGGCGCCGCTGGACCGCGCCGGCCGCGTCATCGTCGACGGCAGCCTCAACATCCCTGGCCACCCCGAGGTCTATGTGATCGGCGATCTGGCGGCGGCGCAAAGCCATGAACAGGATGGCAGCAGCAGGCCGGTGCCGGGCGTCAGCCCGGGCGCCAAGCAGATGGGCCGGCACGCGGCGCGCCAGATCATGGCGCGCCTGATCCTGAACCGGCCCGGGGGTCAGACCTTGCCCCCCTTCCGCTACCGCGACTACGGCTCGCTCGCCACCATCGGCCGCAAGGCCGCGGTGGCGGATGTGGGGCGGCTGCAGTTCTCGGGCTATTTCGCCTGGCTGTTCTGGCTCTTCATCCACATCTACTTCCTGATCGGCTTCCGCAACCGCCTGGTGGTGCTGATGGACTGGGCCTGGGCCTACTGGAGCTTCCAGCGCTACGCGCGCATCGTGGTGGACGACAGCAAGAGCTGAGCCCGCGAAGCCCTCAGCCCATCGGCGTGCACAGCTCCACCAGCGTGCCGTCCGGGCAGCGCAGATAAGCCACGGTCTGGCCCCAGGGCTTGGTGGCCGGGGCGGCCAGGCTGGTGGCGCCGGCGGCGACGGCGCGCGCATGGGCGGCGGGCACGTCGGCGCAGGCCAGGCCGATCTCCATGCCCAGCGGCGCGGCGGCGGCATCGGCGGCCAGGTAGTCGTGGCCCAGGTTGCCGCGTGCCACCGCGTGTTGCGCGAAGGCCAGCGCGGTGGCCCCGGTCTCCAACTCGCCGTAGGCGCCGGACTCGTGCAGAAAACGGCGTTCCAGGCCGAAGGCCCGCTCGAAGAACTGCAGCGAGGCCGCGACATCGGCGACATAGACGATGGTGTAGGCGAATTTCATGGGTGACACTCCTTCTGAAGGGCACATCATCATGCGCCCCGGGTACTGACACGAGATGGCAGCAGCATGAACAGCAACATGGGGGCAATCGGCAGGCGTCGGTTCTGCGCCGGCCTGCTCGCGGTGCCAGGTCTTGCCTGGTCACAGCCGGAGCTGGCCGCCTTCCCCATATTTCCGCCACTGCAATGGCAGCGCCGCCGCCTGGCCAACGGGCTGGAACTGCTGGCCCTGGCCCAGCCGGGCGCTTCGGTGAGCGTGCAGCTCTGGTACCGGGTGGGTGGCCGCGACGACCCGCCGGGCCGCTCCGGCTTTGCCCATCTGTTCGAGCACCTGATGTTCAAGCGCACGCGCTACCTCGCCAGCGAGCAGTTTGATCGCATGACCGAGGATGTGGGCGGCAGCAACAATGCCAGCACCGCCGAGGACTACACCGCCTACCAGAGCGTGGTGCCGGCCGAGCACCTGGAGCCGATGCTGTGGGCCGAGGCCGAGCGCATGTCCAATCTGCAGCTGGACCAGGCCAGTTTCGAGAGCGAGCGCGAGGTGGTGAAGGAGGAGTACCGCCAGCGCGTGCTGGCCGAGCCCTATGGCGCGCTGTTCGATGCCGTGCCGCGCTATGGCTTTTCGCAGCATGCCTACCGGCGCGGCGTGATCGGCAGCATCGCCGATCTGGACGCCGCCACCCTGGCCGATGTGCGCGCCTTCCACGCCAGCTACTACCGCCCCGACAACGCCCTGCTGATCGTCTGCGGCGAGTTCGATGCCGCCCAGCTCGACCGCTGGGTGGACTATTACTTCGGCAGCATCCGCGCGCCCGCCACGCCGGTGCCGCGCCAGCCCAGTGCCGAGCCCAGGCGCCAGCTGGGCGCGGTGCACGAGCTCAGCGCGCCGCAGGCGCCGCTGCCGGCCGCCGCGCTGATCTGGCCCGGGCCGCCCGCCGCCAGCCGCGATGCCGCCGCCCTGCAGGTCGCGCTGGGCCTGCTGGCGCTGGGCAACTCGGCGCGGCTGGACGAGGCGCTGGTGTACCGCGACGGCGTGGCCAGCAGCATCGGTTTCGAGGCCCAGCTGCATGCCGAGGCCGGCCTGCTGGTGGCGCATGCGATTGCCGCCCAGGGCGAGTCGGCTGCCGGCCTGGCCGCGCGGCTGCGGCGCGAGGTGCACAAGCTGGCCGAGGAGCCGATCAGCCCGCCCGAGCTCGACAAGGTCAAGACCCTGCTGCTCACCGCCGCGCTGGTGCAGCGCCAGACCCCGCTGGGCCTGGGCGAGCTGCTGGGCCGCGCCTGCCTGCTCCAGGGCGGGCCCGAGCTGGTGGGGCGCGAGCTGCAGGCGCTGCGCGCCGTCAGCGTGGCGGACGTGCAGCGGCTCTGGCGCCGCGACATCGTGCAGGCCCCACATGTGACCCTGCTGTATGGCCGCGATGGCATGCGCCAGCCGGGTCGCGGCAAGCGGGGCCTGGCATGAGTCCTGGAATGAAGCGCCGGCAATGCCTGCAGCTTGGCGCGCTGGCCAGCCTGCCGGCCTGGGCGCAGCGCGGCTTCGACACGCCACCGCCGCCCGGACCCGCGCGCGCGCTGCGCTGGCCGGCGCTGGAGCGCGCCAGCCTGCCCAACGGGTTGGAAATATGGGTGGCGCGCAAGCCCGGTGGCCTGCCCCTGGTGACGGCGCTGCTGCAGGTTGGCGCCGGCAGCCTGCACGATCCGGCCGGCAAGGCCGGCCTCGCCGAGCTGACGCTGGCGGTGATGGCCAAGGGCGCGCGCCGCGGCGACGAGACCATGGACGCCGCCGATCTGGCCTATGCGGCCGAATCGCTGGGCTCCGCGCTGGACATCGAGGTGTTGCCCGATTGCGCCCGCCTGGCGCTGACGGTGGGCACGGCCCGGCTGGAGGAGGCCGTCAACCTGCTGGCCGACGTGGCCTGCCGGCCCACCCTGCTGGCGGCCGAGCTGGAGCGCAGCCGCGCCCAGGCCCTGGATGCCCTGACCCTGAGCCTGGCCGATGCGCCGCTGCTGGCCGGCGAGCTGGCGCAGCGCCTGTTCTGGGGCGAGACGCCGCGCGGCCGCCTGGCGACGCGCGCCAGCCTGGCGCGGCTGCGGCGCGACGATCTGCTGGCCTGCCATCGCCAGCTGCTGCGGCCCGACAGCAGCCGCCTGATCCTGGCGGGCGATGTCGAGCTCGCCGAGGCGGTCGAGCTGGCCGAAGCCTTCTTCGCCGACTGGCCGGCAGCCCGGCAGCCGCTGCCCGCCCTGCCGATGCTGAGCCCGCAGCCGCTCGCGCCGGCGCTGCTGCTGGATCTGCCCGAGGCCGGCCATTGCGCAGTGCTGCTGGCCGCGCCCGGCCCGGCCCTGGGCGTGGATGCGGCGCCCGCCCAGGTGGCGCAGGCGGTGCTGGGCCAGGGCTATTCCTCGCGCCTGAACCAGGAGCTGCGCATCAAGCGCGGCCTCAGCTATGGCAGCAGCAGCCAGGCCGAGGCCCTGCCCGGTGCCGGCTGCTGGCGCCTGGGCGCGCAGACGCGCCCTGAGCGCGCCGCCGAGGTGGCCCAGCTGATGCGCGCCGAGCTGCTGCGGCTGGCGCGCGAGCCGGTGCCGGAGGCCGAACTGGCGGCGCGCCAGGCGGCGCTGCTGGGCGAGCTGGGCCGCGCCCCCGACACCAGCGCCGGCCTGGCCCTGCTGGTGGCCGAGCAGGCGCGCCAGGGCCGCGGCCAGCAGACCCTGGCCGATTGGCCGGCCGCGCTGCGCGCCGTGCGGCCGGCCCAACTCCAGGCCCTGGCGGACGCGCTGTGGCGGCCCGAGGCGCTGCGCTGTGTGGTGGTGGGCGATCTGAAGGGCGCGCGCGTGGAGGACGAACTGCGCCGCCAATGGCCGGGCGCCTGGCTGCTGCGCGCCCAGGAGCTGGACCTGGGCAGTCGCACGCTGCGCAAGGGCGCTTGAGCGGGGCGGTTAGAATCCGCTCCGTCATTGGGGAGTAGCCGCCGTGCCGCACTGGTTTGCGAGCGCGGGCCCGCGTCAACACACTTGGTCTCGCAGCGGACCATGGCGCGCGCAGCCCCCGGGAAGCGCCATCGCGGGTCCCGGATGCCTGGCAAGACCTTTGACCATGCAGCGCTCGGATCGGCCGGGAGCCTGTGTGGTCAATGGTTTCTTGCACCGGCCGTGGA